>Ga0075163_10000010_pt1 | contig 264535 bp, 220 predicted proteins | sample JI1023141ADNA_FD_71478 | JGI IMG/M metagenome (GOLD analysis project Ga0075163, IMG submission 71478) | Wastewater effluent complex algal communities from Wisconsin, to seasonally profile nutrient transformation and Carbon sequestration -... | ecosystem: Engineered > WWTP > Effluent > Algae...
AGCCTGCTCCGCTCCTCGGTGTGATTCTATACACTACCGTCTGCTGCAGGTTCGTAGGATTTACTAACGTCTGTGCTATCGTGGCCCCACTCCCTGCCGTGGCTCCGGTTACTCCGCCTGGGTTGCTCTGTACGATCCATGTATAGGTTGTGCCCGCTACTAAGTTCGGGGTCGTGATCGCAATACTTGTTGTTGCTCCGCTGCAGATCGTTTGATTGCTTGCTGTCGCATCCGGTAACGGATTGACCGTAACGATAACTACTACCGGGGTGCCTGCACAGCCGGCAGCACTAACAGGAGTAATAGTATAGGTTGCGGTGCCCTGGACTGCAGCTGTTGTCGTTAAGGTTTGTGCGATAGGTCCAGAAATTGGAGCAATCAATGTACCTTGAGCTGTCGCTCCACTCACACCGCTCTGAACTACAGTCCAGAAATATCCACCCATTGGTGTTCCGTTAGTGGTACTCAAAGCGATACTTGTTGCTGTTGCGCTGCAAATTGTCTGTGCAGCTGGAGCTGCAACAACATCTGGAAGTTGATTCACAGTTAATGCAACCGCAGTTGAAGTAACAGATCCATTTATGTTAGTAACTACACAATCATAATTCGCGGCATCGCCAAGAGTCGTTGGATTAATATTGTAGGAGGTGGCATTAGCCCCGATTATATTTACTCCTCCCTTTCTCCATTGATAAGAGACAGCCGGACTACCTGAAGCAACTATAGTGAATGTTGCGGAACCTCCCTGGCATACGGTAACTGGATTAGGTTGTGTTGAAATCGATGGAGTAGCATTAAGCTCACCAACTTCAAAATCACTAAAGCTAGTAAGACCACCAGTAGATGATATGGTGGTTCCTCCAATTGAAGAGGGTACTGCGGTCCAATAAAAAGGAGCAGCATCGTATTTCCTAAGTCGGTAATTACCGACAACTCCTGTGTTGGCTGTATTTGTGAAATCGAAAGTGACGTTGGTAGTAAAAGTTCCTGCTCCGGACTTTGTCAGGTTCCAATAGTGATTTACCTTCTTGGTCTGATCAATACCTGATGAATTTGCAACAGGTGTATTCTCGTTAGGTGCATTACCCAATTGAACATTCGCTGTAATCGTAACCGCACCTGTAATATTCGGAGCAACTAAAGTAGCAGGTGCATAAACAGCGCTTCCTATTTCAAATATCCTATTGGGATTTACTCCTGCTGGTAAAGCCCAAGACATATTCCCATTTATGTACCGAGACGCACTAGCTCCTGCGATTGCACTTGCCGTAGATGTCAGGGTCAGCGCATTTAGGCCAGTCACTACTCTGCCGTTTGTAAACGTGAGCAATCCTGAAACAGAACTATTCCCAGAAAGGCTTGCATCTCCAGCAGATTGGCTTATGGTCAGATTATTATAAGTAGTCGGATTAATAGACTGAGAAGTTCCATTATAGGTGACGGTGTTGTTAGTATTAATGGCATTTAACGTAGTAATACCTGATGTTCCTCCTATAATTAAAGATGAGCCAGAAACTTGAGTCAGGTCTCCCGAACCACTAAGTGCTGAAGCAACAGTCAAAACATTATTGTTAATCAACGTAACTCCAGTAACAGTAACATTAGGGATCGTTAATGTTCCAAAAAGTGACTGTGTGTTTGTGTCAAAAGTATGGATGCCTGCCCCTCCAGTGAAGGTGCCACTATTAGTAATTCCTCCCCGAAATGTAGCAGCTGAAGTTCCAGAATTCCATGTTGCCCCTGATCCGACTGTAACAAGTCCATTAAATATCTTTGTGCCAGATGCAGACGACATGTTCAAATTACCACTTACACCTCCCCCGACTGTGGTAGTACCTCCAACCGTCAAATCGAATCCTCCGATGGTGAAAGTTGTTCCATTTCGCACAGACAGGTTTCCATTGATTGTTGTCGCTACTCCTGTGGTTGTGCTCGTGGTTCCTCCTGTGCTTACATTATTAAACGTAGTACTCAACAATCCACCAATTGACTGAGCACCTGCGCCAATAAATGTTACTATGCCTCCAGAGTTATTAAATGTACCTCCGTTGTTCAGCCAATTGCCCGAAAGACTTAAAGTTCCTGATGGCGCAGTCAGTGTACCACTCGCTAACGTTAAAGTGGAAGTTGTTACATCTCCAGTGGAACCTGTAAATGTACCTCCAGAAACGGTTAGACCTCCGTTAAAAGTTTGAGTTGCCGTGGAAGCTTGATAGATTCCACCACTAATGGTAGTCAAACCGGTTACGGTATTAGCTAAACCATTGGCATTAAATGTGCCTGCAGAATTTATAAATGTGCCACCGGTTAATAATGCGTTTGTTACTAATTGAAGAGTTCCGGTACCTGTATGTGAAATGTTGTCGAAGGAACTCCCACCAGCGTTTAAAGTTTGAGTGCCATTATCCGTAAAGGTTACCGTATTGGTTCCTGGAGTGAATGTTCCTCCTGTTCTAGACCAGTCTCCAGAGACACTAAATGTCCCTGATGGTGCCGTCAATGTACCGCTGTTCAATGTTACATCTGTAGCTGTAACAGCCCCCGAAGAACCAGTAAATGTGCCTCCAGAAATGGTTAGGCCTCCGTTAAAAGTTTGTGTTGCCGTGGAAGCTTGATAGATTCCACCACTAATGGTAGTCAAACCGGTTACAGTATTAGCCAAACCATTGGCATTAAATGTGCCTGCAGAATTTATAAATGTCCCACCTGTTAATAATGCGTTTGTTATTAATTGAAGTGTTCCGGTACCTGTATGCGAAATGTTGTTGAAGGAACTTCCACCAGAATTTAAAGTTTGAGTGCCACCATCTGTAAAGGTCACCGTATTGGTTCCTGGAGTGAATGTTCCTCCTGTTCTAGACCAGTCTCCAGAGACACTAAATGTCCCTGATGGTGCCGTCAATGTACCGCTGCTCAATGCTACATCTGTAGCTGTAACAGCCCCTGTAGAACCAGTAAATGTGCCTCCAGAAATGGTTAGGCCTCCGTTAAAAGTTTGAGTAGCTGTCGAAGCCTGGTAAATTCCACCACTAATAGCAGTCAAACCTGTAACGGTGGTTGTTAAGGCATTTGCGTTGAATATTCCAGCGCCAACAGTAAGGGCATTAGTTATGGCAACACCCGAAGTCAACGACACTATATTGTTACCAACCAATCCACTATTACTGATAGTGAGATTGTTTACCGTAGCAGGAAGACCGGTTCCCGTATTCTGATTTGCAGAACCGTTGTAAACATAATTTGCACCGGTATTAAAATTCAGTGTTCCTACTTGAACATTACCTGAGGCACCTGTTGATGAAATACCAGCAGAAGAGCCAATTCTCAGTGTTGCGTTAACCCCCAAGGTAAATGCACCACCTGTACTTCCAGATTGATTAATTAAACCAAGTGGAGCAATTGTTAAATCTCCATTATTGACAATTGTACGAAGGAGACCACCGTTCTCAATCGTAACAGTTCCATCAATAGTACTAGTTGCAGTGGCATCCAACGTAAGCGTAGTAAACCTCGTACCACCGCCATTGCCAAGAATCACCTGTTTACCTGAAGCAACTGACAAGCCTGTAGTAATTGACATTGTAATATTTCCTGCTCCAGCCAGAGTGCAATTACCACTAATGGTCAGTGTTCTTAGTGACAAGGCAGTAGGAATTGCTGAAATAGTTCCACTAGTTTGGTCCGTGCCGAGGATTACATCATAGCCATTGGCGGGTACACCGTTAGACCAATTTCCTCCGGACGTCCAAAGACCGCCAGCAGCACCACCTATCCATGTTGTAGTTTGGCCGAACACGACAGAGCTCAGCCCCGTCAGAAGAATAAAGGTGAAGGATAAAGTAAATTGTCTGGCTAATTTGGGGAAAATCAAGGGAGTAGCTCGAGTGGAAAGGACAATAAGCACAGAAATCAACGACCTACAGTGCTTTAAAATCAAATGCATAAATTAGGAATTGGCCAACTACAAAATCTAGATAATATTGAAACGTTAAAAGTAACCAATTTGCATTAAAAACCCCCATTTTACTTAACAAAACGACCTTCTGCGTTCACTTTTAACAAGGCCATTTTGGTCTCTCCGTTTTTACCTATCGCCATCGTTCCAATCATGACTATCTTACCATCGGGCAATTCGGTTAGCGCACCGACTCTATCCTCTCCATCTCCACCAAAAAGTACTTCGTCCCAGATAGCATTTCCATCGCTGCTTCTTTTGGTCAGGTAAAAATTACTGTTCCCTGATCGCGACTCATCGGATAGTACGAAGTAATTGGATGACGTAGATGCAAAGACGGCTGTTCTTCCATTTGGCCCCGACTTCAGATCGGTACTGTTAACTGTTTTTTCAAACTGAAAATCCTGTCCATTCGCATCAAAGGTGATCGTCTTGCGAAGTTTGATCAACGATAGATCACTAGCGCCACTGGCTTTATTGACAGATGTCCCGCTTAAAATATATCCATCCCCGGATTGAGGTGGAGCTACCGCTATTCCACTCAGATAGTCATCCGTGGTAGAGCTGCCTCTGAATAATCGATTCGTTGCCACCCCGGTTGGGCCCAGCTTGAATAGCCAATAGTTATAATCTCCCCCTCCGCCTTCTATTGTATTGGAGTGACCAAATACATAAAATTCGTTAGCGTTGATTTGAATAACCTTGGAAGAAGCATCAAATGAATCGTTATATCCGTTGGCCTGCCCCCAGATATTGGGATAGATTGAAAGATTTGCATTGAAACGAATGTGCATTGCATCATGGGTATCTCCACCGCCACCTGCCCCTGTTGGTTTGATGCCAACGTTGGTCGTAGAACCTGCAACAATAAAACCATCGTTTGTTTGGGTTACAGAACTGACATTCTCGCTGGTTCCTGCAAAGCCATAAACTGTGCTATCAATTTTTACTCCATCTAAAGTCAAGGTCAATAAGAAGATATCGGTGTCAACAGGTGTCACCTCGGTATTAGCAACCACCACTAATTTACCATCTGTCGTGAGTTCGATGTCCTTCGCTATTTCTTTGCCCTTTCCTCCAAATGTTTTTTCCCAGACCACTTGCCCCTTGGCATCGGCCTTAACCACATATACTTGAGCTTGCAAACCATTGTTGGCTGACTCGGAATTACCTAGCAGAAAAAAAGTGCCATCAGCATTCGCAATAAAATCCACGCCTTCCTGAGTGCCTTCACCACCAAAATACTTTAAGAAAAAGCTATCATCAGGTGGGTCAATGGAAGAGGTGGTGTCGCATGAATAAATGGCTCCAAGACTGATGAACAATAAAATTCGTAAACTATTATTCATCATCCTTCTGCTGCTTATTTATCTTCCTGAACAAGCCGTGTGTTCTTGCTCTCTTTATTTTACGAGGGTCATACAGCGGCTTTACAAAGCCAACGGAAATTGCCAGGTTATCGAGTCGGAAATAGTCGCTTATCCATCTCGTTCGGGTTGCGTCTATCGCGAGGTCAAAAGTTCCGTCACCATAGTAGTTTGTCTCTTCATTTGTTAAGTTAGACAAACCCGACATATACCGTACATCAGCGAAAATAAAATCCTTACCCACCTTGTAACGTACTCCTCCACCAATTACCAGAGAATGGTTAAGTCTGTTCCTTTTGTAAGTGATTTTTTCGTCAGCAGGATCAGTAATCACGGAGTTTTCTTGTGAATCAAAATTGGTGTAGTTCAACGAGACTGTAGATCTCAAAAGTAGATTGGTCCCATAGCCAACGTATCCATAGGGTCTAACTTTTCCCTGACTATCACTGTATTTCAAATACACGGGGATATCAAACCACCGCTGCTTTTCAAGCGCAGACTGGCTGTCATGGATGGCAATACCTGATTTGTTTGTTTTGAACGATTTTGAAGAAAAAAGAACATCTGCACACAGGCTGATATTATCGTTTATATTCCAGTCAATACCACCACCGAGCTGAAGACCAAGTGCTCTTGCTTGCTTTGCGCCAACTGTAGTATTGTCTGACTCGGGGTTAATTTCATAAATGGTCCGAACGAAAGAAGTATTGACACCGATGCGCAAATGCGGAGTAAAAATTGGAGTAGTGGTAAACTTCTGACTTAGATAGACAACATCAATAGGGTCCTTCTCAGGCGTAGCAATATATTCGGGGTTTGCCTTCAGTAACTTAAGGTAGCTATCTTCAGCCGCAATAGGATCGTCAATGATAAGGTAAGCTTGGGTTAACAAAAGGTAAGCTCTCACCCTTTGTTCATTGGTAAAACTTCCTTCGATGCAGGGTTTCAGTATTGAAGGCAGTCCATAAAAGTGGCCTGCATTAAATTCATCCGTTGCTCTTGTTAGTGTTTGTTCGCATTCAGAAACACTGGATTGAGCAAAAGCGGTTATAGAGTAACCAAGAATAAGAACAGCGGTAAGAATCTTTTTTATCTGCATCCGATTAGAAATCACTTACCTGCAAGCTCTTACATGTCGTCTCAAACGGGACATTGTTACCCACATATTTCTCCCATTCGTCTGCGGACATATTTCTTTTCAATTCAGGGCAAACCTGGTCAGCGAGCAACTTAGGGTTAGTAGGCCAAATACGAATCTCTCCTGAGTTACATGAAGCAATCAGGTAGTCGGATCCTTTTGCAAAACCAATATCCCAAACATATCCATTGTTGTTGTCCATCAAAATGGGAAGATCTTCCTCCTTATCAACCACCCACATCTGGAGCTTTTGATCCAATCCGGCACTTGCCAGAAGTAATCCGTCTGGGCTGAACTCCAAATCCACAATACCTGCTTTATGCCCGCTAAGTTCCTTGGTAACTTTGTTAAACAAGAGGTCATAGATTTTAACCATACCTGTTGTCTTGCGCTCTCCGGACACCATCCTGTCAGATTCTGTTCCATACGCAAGAAATTGCCTTGTAGGATGAAATGCTACCGACAAGATTCTATTTGGTGTTTCATCAATTGGTGTTGTAAACGTGTTGTCTTTCAAATTCACAATCACCAATTGACCAGAGGCTGACGCGCCAGCCAACAAATTACCAGCGGCATTAATATCAATTGATTTTAAGTAAAAAGGAAGTGTGACGAGCTTTCGACTTTTTCCTGAGAGATGATCATTGAAACGTATCGTTCTATCCAGTGATGAAGAGATAAAACCGGAATTATCAGGAAGGAATTTAATATCTGTAACCAAGGCACTATGTCCTTTTATCTTAACTCCCTTCTTATTGTTTTGCTGCAAGTCAAACACCTGTACGAATGACGAATCACTACCGTTGACGAGGTAACGCTCGTCTTTGCTGAGCGCTAAAACAAGGTTTCTAAAACGATTCGAACCTATTTCAGTAAATGGCCCTTTCTCTGAAAAATCAGCTCCATAAATAAACCCATCATCGCCCGTGGTGTAATATTTATTAGTCTGGCGGGAGACGGCTAACGCAAACATCTTATTCTTAAGACTGCCAGGAACCTTGACGGCATTATAGGTCGAACTACTGAGCTTCGTTAACGCATAATACAAACCGCTAAATACATAAGGGTCATATTTCTTTCCTTCATATTGCGTGTGGAATAAATAACCCTGCATAGCCGTTAAGCCTGCAAGCTCTTTGTCATCAATCCGAACAGACTTTGCTTCCAGCGACTGCGCAATTGACAGCATCAGTTGGCGCCTTGCATCTTCAAAATTCTTTTCAGCACGGTTATATTCGCTCAGCGCGATCTCACGAGCATAGCGTGCGCTATCGCGCTGTTCATTGGCAAGTAAAAGGTTCTTCTCCGCCAGGAATTTCTGATACTTGGCATCATTCAAGGCCACTTCTAAATCTTCCTTTTGTTTCTCTAACTGACTGTTCTGCTGCTCAATCTTCTTGGCTCTTTCTTCGGCCAATTCAGTTTGTCTGACAGCAATCCTCTCTTGCGCAATTGCTTTATCTCTTGCAGCGTCAGCTCGTTTTGCTTCATTTCTTGCGGCAAGAGCGTTTCGTTCCGCTTCAATTCGCTGGGTAAATCCGAAAAAGAAAAATCCGATGGCAATAATCAGGAGTATGGCGAGAATGATATTTGTAACTCGTGCTCTGCGCAGCATTCTACGCTGGAGCATCTCCTGATTTTTTAGTTCAGCCTCAAATGTGATTCGGCTGGTATCAAGAAATACGACAGCTCTTTCAAAGGCAACATCATAACGCTGCGCCCAGGTGCGGGTGGGCTTCTGCTTCTTCTGCCAGTTCAATGCAAGCTGGAGGTCGGGTGGCCTCCAAAGACCCGTCTTACCAATCTGGTACATAGCAGCCGCTTCAGAAATGCGTTTGTACATCTGGGCTGACTCAAATTCTTCATCCACCCATCCGGTAAGGCGCGTCCAAATACGCATTAAGCTCTCATGCGAAAGTTCAACGGTAGAATTAGCATTTAAGGCAACCTGAACTCCCGGCATCAGGAATGATCTTCCCGGCTTTCGAAACTGTTCTACTACTTCTATTACTTCCGTCTCGCTCGCTTCTGCAAGCTCTGCCACAAGACCTACTTTACATGGTCTTCGCATCCCTTGATTTTCCAGGTTCTTTTCAGAAATACTTTTGAAAAGCACTTCGGCTATATCTTTCTGCCGTTGCGAAAATTCATCGTAAGCTTCATTGGCGTGAATTGACAACGCCTGACTTATCCTTCCGATGGCATTGTAATGCCGGATATCCATCGGCTCACCGGGCTCTCTATTGGCGATCCAATAATCCCAGGTCCGCATCAGCGCATGCTGTAGGATTGGAAGTTGATCCTGATTGTCTCCAATATCACTTTGCAATCGCTTGATCAAGCGAGGAGAAATCTTACCACCACCAACAGCAATTGGCCCTTCAATCGCGATCCTTTTCTGCTCACGCGACATCTGAGGTACCAGATAATTGCTGGCATTAATCATTTGCGTCAGTCCGGGGAAGGACGAACAGTCACCGATAAAATCGGAACGCATGCTAATGGCCAGGTAAATAGGTACCTGTTGCTGGTCGATGGCGTTTAGAATCAGATTTACATACAGGGCTGCCTCATTTACAAATTCTTCATTGCCCGAATCTTTGTATCTAAAAAGCTCCTCAAACTGATCAATCAGGAAAAAAATGTTTTCATCCCTATCTGTCTGAAGGAACTTTGAAATTTCCACAAGACCGTCAGGGCCACTGCGCAAAACAGAATTAAAAATGGACTTATAAATAGGCCTGTCCTTTTCCTCTATGCGCTCATGCTTAAGGAGATATTCAACAGCAGTGTTTGCTAAATTGACAATGGGGGAATTGCCTGGCCTAATGGAGAGTACCTGCCAGTTGGGACCTGTACGGGTCATGAACCCACCGTACAAAATTGGTATTAGCCCGCAATTCAATAAGCTTGACTTACCACTTCCGGAATACCCCATGATGGTAACCGACCGATGCTCTGATAGCTTAAGTAAGATTTCGTCTACCTGACCTTCCCTACCAAAGAAGAGATGTGATTCCTCAAGGGTAAACGGACGAAGGCCCGGGAATGGATTTGCTCCAACCCTACCACCCGAAACCTGAAGGTCGGGTGACTCGTCTTCGTATTCACCTACTTGTACAGAATAATTGACCATCTCCTTATGTAGAAATCAATTTGAAAGTTAATCAAACGAGAAGTATTTCAAGCAATAGTTAATAAGTAACTCAAGTTTAAAAAATGGCAATCCAATTGCCATAGCTAAAAAATTCTTGAAAATTAGGCTATTTTCAAATATATTCCAAAACCTTGTCTGCCAGTTTTACATTGTTGGAAAGAAGTTCGTAAAAAAGTTCCTTCGGCAATTTCAGAAGTACAGTATTCTCCTTGGCTACAATCAGATTGGAATTCATAAAGCCGGGAGCGGAGAGCATCTCGCCAATAAAAAGACCTTCCTTAAAATCTGAGTTATAACTTCCTTTCTGGTAGTACTCCACTGAACCTTTAAAAACGATAAAAAAGTAGTTATTCAACTTCTCGTCAATGCTTACTGACTGGCCTGTGGCAAGTTTTATCACCTGAGAAATATCCGCCAAAAAGGATAGGGTAATGCCCGGAATTCCCTTAAAAACCTCTATTTTCTGATAAAAGTTAACCTTGTCAAATAACATTAGGCCAGCGTCAAAGCCTTTCAGCGTGATTACCGAATCCAATTCTTGTTGAGTTTGGTCGCCAAGACGCAGCACATTCGTGCGATAAGTTTCAGGGTTTATTTGATATAAACTCCAGGCTGCGACTTCACGTACGATTCGGTCAGGATTAAATAGTTGGGCAATTAAATCCAATGTAAAATCTTCTATTTGCTGTACGCCAATCTGATGAAGAACACACGCCTTGGTCCATCGGTTGGCCTGAGCGAAATCTCTGTTAATCAAAAATTTGAGGACCAATTTTTCATCCAGTCGCACGCGGGGATAAAAAGCTTCCAAGCGGGCGACCCTCTCCCCGATGGTCAGATCGTCCAGTACAGGAATAACGCGTTGCTTTAACTGCTCCGACAAGAACACATCGAGCAATTCTACCGCATAGGTAGTTCCCTCAGATGTTCCACTTTCAATATTTTCCTTCACCAACTGAATAGAGCGGGTATCATAAAGCATCGCCAATAGCATGTAAACATGTTCGATATCATTTTGGATCTCTCGCTCTAAGGCATGCCGAACTTCTGCGGTGTTATCATCATCTCCAATCTCGTCAAGAGCGCTCAGATTCCAGCTTATGTCTCCAATATCGCTCTCAATCGCGTACTTGATCCTTGTCATCTGCGATATTCCAGCTTTAAATCCACATTCTCCTAACGATAACAGAACCTGAGATACAATTACCTTATCTGGATAATCAATTTTATTCCACAACAAGTCTTTGGCTCGCTGCCCGCCAATTCTACCCATTGTCTGAATAATTCTTTGAAGCACTTGTGCATTCTGCCCTGAACGGTAAAACGAACTATCCAAAAGATTCAATGCTTTTCCACCAATAAGCACCAAAGCGTTCATCGCCTGATTGCTATAGATTGAGTTGCCTAAGTTTTCAATCACTGCGTGTATAACTTCGTTATTATTCTTCTTTATTGAAGTTTTAATTGCGGTGTGCCTGACTTTGGGCTCCGGATCATTCAATAGTTCAATTAAAAAGGATGTGTTTTCATCCGCTGAAGAGTGAAGCAACAACTCCGCGGCATACTGTCGGTCCTCAACTTCTGTTGAGCGTGAAAGTCTTATGATTCTTGTTTTTGTGATATCTCCCCCACTAGCGATGATCAGTTGTAAATCAGATTTCGAGAGCACATTTTTACTGCCATGCGCCTCATTATTCTTGTCCATCTTGATAACATACCGCTCCGACACTGAAAGTCCTTTCAACTCATTCATCCTCCGCTGAGCATAGTCTTTGGCTTCCTCGCGGGTGTTCTTCATAAGGTTATTGACCCATCCGCCTAAGCCCGCAGGATTTATTTTCTCTAAAAGCCGCAGGGAAAATACGGCCTTAGAGGTATCCTGATTTGACAGTAGGCCTTCTAGTCGCGCAGTAACTTGTGCATATCCAATCTCAAGTTTATCCTGATGAAAATCAGTACTCTCCAGTTTCTCGCGGATTTTTCCCTTATAACCATTATGGAGGCGAGTGACAATAAAAAGGTAGGCCCCACAAAGCAAGATGATTAGCATGGGAATCCAAATAACCTTAAAGAAGGGTAGTATGGCAAATGAGAAAATTAAAATACCAGCCACCAATCTACCTACCTCGTTTACAACACCTTCCACTTTTGCCTGGATACCAAACCGATAGCGATTATCAATAGGGATAAATAATAATTTGAATACAGGATTCTCCAAAGAGTCCTTAATCATTCCATTAAACAACCGCGTCAACGCTATGAAAAGGAAGAAAAAGATAAATGTGGTGGGCGATGTATCAAGGCTATAACCAAAAACAGAGCCTGTTATAAATGTCCCAATAGCAAATACACCAACAACAACAGGTAAAACATACAATGAAACTCGCAATCCGTAGTTGCTTATAATCTTGTCGTTGACATACGTCTGCATTAAAAAACTCAGTACATAGATTGCTCCATTAAAATAAGCGAGGAAGTTTGTCAGGTCACGCTGATCGGGATACTGTCTGTTGATCAAATTCTGAAACGAATACTGATTTAATACATAGGTGACCATTGAAATCACTATGAAAAGACTCAGCAATACAACGTACTTATCTTTAAAGATGCGCGAAAATTTAGTTTCTGTCCGCACACTTGCTTCAAAGTCAGCGGGATTGTTTTTTGTCAAAGAAAATCGCGTAGAAATAATCAGCAAGCAAGCAAGTGAACAAAGTATACTCACGTTGCAAATGATCAGATAATTAGACGTGTCGGGAAAAAAGCGGGCAGTAAGAGGAATAATAAAATAGGCGAGCAATGCCGCCACCAGTTGACCAGTATCAATCCAACCAATGATTCTCTTCGATTGCTTGAAGTTAAATAATCGACCAAATATGCCCCAGTAGCATAGCAGCAATACAGCGGTAATTGGGCCAATCAAGCAAAACATGGCAAAGAGAACGAAGTTGTGGAGCCGCTCATCGGCAAAATGATATAGATAATAAATCGTCATTGAAATAATGACAATGGAGAGAATACTGGATATAGTCAGCGTGGTGAATTTAATCCTATTCTGGGCTAATGAGAAAAGAAGGGTTGCTGCAATTCCCAATATTCCGGAAATCAAAAACGCCTTATCCAACTGATCACTTAGCTTGTTAATGAATAGCGACTCGGCCGTAACCTGGTACGTAGCAATAAAAATTCCCATGAAAAATCCTGTACCTAACATAAGAAGAACCTGTAGTTGCTCTTCGGGTTTGACGTTAAGTGCTGCTAGTGGAGATTTCACAATCTGAAAATTAGGATTTTAGCATGAAAATAAAAAACCGACCTCAAATGGGTCGGTTCTCTTATGATGATTTAGTATTCTATTTGTACTATTTCTTTTTCGTTTTGACAGAGTCTGTTTTAGCAGGAGCAGATTCTTTCTCGGAAGCGTACTCTTTATTCAAACCGTCCACGATTTGCTTTGTAATATCCAAGCCAGGTCCGCCAAAAAGGACATCACTGGTTGGGTCATATTTAAAAACAATTTGAAGACCATTCTGCTCTCCGTATTTTTTCAAATGCCCCGTTACGCGCTGATACAATTCCTGTGTCATTTTACCTTCCTCAACAGACATTTCTTGTGAAAGGCTTTGCTGGTAGAGTTGAAGATTCTGTTGCTTCTTCGCCAGGTCTTCTTCCACAGCCTTTGCTTGTCCTATCGTGAGGTTGGAAAGGTTTCTCTGATATGCCTCATAGTCATTCTGAAAACTTTGAGCCCTGTTGCGAAGGTCCTGATCCAATTTCTTGCCTTTCGATTCAAGTTTGTCACGATTAACTTTAAAATAATCATAATACTTTAATACCGTATCGGAATTAATGTAGGCGATGTTGAGGTCCTTGGGAGCGGAAATTTCTGTCCCTGTTGATGATGATTTCCCGTTTGAGAAGTGTAAATAATAGAGAACCGCCACCGCTACGAACAGAACGATATTGAGGATCAAAGACAGGTTTTTCATGAGAAAAATGGTTTAAGGCCGCAAATATAGTCAGGATTGAATAAGATAAAAGACTGCCTGGTAAAAACCAATTAGAATGGCCGGGGGCAGCCTTAGCTATACGCCCTCTTCGTCTTCGGTTTGAAACGAGTAAAGGGCTGGATCAAGAATCAGATTGCCTTTATTAAAATCCATTATGAACTTCTCAATTACCTTAGCACTGATTTGCTCCGTGTGTAGACCCGCATCCAAGCCAACACCAAAATCTAACGTTGCATCCACGTCAGCATGCTCTTGCACTTTCACTTCTTCAGCTTCTTCCAAATCCATAATAGCCTCGGCAATATATAATCCTATCTCTTCCTCTAATTCATCCAGCGGCTGAAGATTTCCGCTCTCATCTTCAGTGTATACGATCTTCTTGTAGTGAGGAAAATGTTTTGCTGCTTTTTGCTCCGCTATTTCAAACAATTCACTCTGATGTTGCAGGCGTAATGTGTAAATGACCGCATCATAAATAACTTCGCGGCCTTCATATTTCCCAATGAAATAAAAATGAGCACATTCATCATTGTTCTCTTCTGACTCCTCCAAAAGAAATTGGTTGCCCCCAGCTTTAATCCGCGATTTATAATCTTCAATTACTGCCGGGTCAAAACCTTTATTGCTTGTCTTTTTCATCAGTCCTTTAGGTGCATTACTTTTCTTCTTTAAACCATTCCGCATACATCGGATAATTCCTTGCCGTCCGCTCAATCACTGCTTTCATCTCCTCTCCTACATCTTTAATTCTCTTCGCAGGCAATCCTGCATAGATACTCCCTGGTTCTACAATAGTCCCGGGCAAAACTACAGCACCTGCTGCAATTACAGAGCCGCGACCGATTACCGCATCGTCCATAATAATTGCACCCATGCCAATGAGCACATTATCTTCAACGGTACACCCATGGACAATAGCATTATGAGCTATAGAGACTTTGCTTCCGATAATTGTTTTAGCCCTTTGATAAGTACAATGAATAATCGCTCCATCTTGAATGTTGGTATCATCTCCAATTGTGATAGAGTGTACATCACCCCGAACAACCGCATTAAACCAAACGGTACAATTGTTTCCCATAATTACCTCACCGACCACAACCGCATTGTCTGCAAGGAAGCAGTTGTTTCCAAAAACTGGGGTAAAACCACGGACCGATTTAATGATTGCCATAAAAAGACGTTAATGAGCAAAGGTGTGAATTTGGACTCTAAATTCATCACCGACTACAAAATCAACCTGACAAGATGTCACCATTGAAGACTAAAAGTGTTAAATTTGCGTCTTGGGATTTGAGAATATGAAGGATTTGATAACGGAATTAGAGATTTTAGACACCTCAGAGCAGATTTCGCCCAGCCCAATTAGTGTTTCAAAAGAGCAGTACACGGGCAACAATCGAAAGCTTTACATTGAGAGCTATGGATGTCAAATGAATTTCTCCGATAGTGAGATTGTGGCGTCCCTTCTGGCCAAAGATGGCTTTGACACTACTTCCGACATCAACCAGGCAGACGTAATTTTCCTTAATACGTGTTCAATTCGTGAGAAAGCAGAATTGACGGTTCGAGATCGTCTGCGACACATTAATGGTCAGAAAAAACGTAAGCCAAACCTTGTGGTCGGTGTGCTAGGTTGCATGGCTGAGCGTCTGAAAACAAAACTACTGGAAGAAGAAAAGATTGTTGATCTGGTTGCAGGCCCCGACTCCTATCGCGATCTGGCAAAGTTGATTGAGCAAGTGGATGATGGCGAAAAGGCAGTGAATACGATTCTCTCTCGTGAAGAAACATATGGTGATATTAGTCCTGTCAGATTAAATTCAAATGGTGTAAGTGCCTTCATTTCCATCATGCGTGGATGTGACAACATGTGTTCTTTTTGTGTGGTACCTTTTACAAGAGGTCGCGAAAGAAGTCGTGATCCACATTCTATCGTAGCCGAAGCAAAAGAGTTATTTGCTAACGGTTACAAAGAAGTAACCCTACTGGGTCAAAATGTTGATTCTTACAAATGGAGCCCAGAGGAAAACAATAAGGCAAGACTTAACAAAATTGCCACGCAAGAAATAGTTCACTTTCCTCAACTTCTTGAAATGGTTGCCAAGGTGAGTCCAGGCCTTCGGGTTCGGTTTTCAACATCCCATCCCAAAGACATCACGGATGAAGTGCTGCACACGATGGCGAAGTATAGTAATATCTGCAGGAACATTCACCTTCCTGCACAAAGCGGAAGTAGCCGGATCCTTGACTTAATGAATCGTGGATACGATCGCGAGTGGTATTTGAACAAAGTAAAAAGCGTCAGGGCTATCTTGGGTGATGACTGCGGCCTTTCGTCTGACATGATAGCCGGATTCTGCACGGAAACGGAAGAGGAACATCAGGAAACATTGTCAATGATGGATTTAGTCCGTTATGACTTTGCATATATGTTCTTTTATTCCGAAAGACCGGGAACACCTGCAGCGAAAAAACTAAAGGATGATATCTCAACCGATATCAAGCAAAGAAGGTTGGAAGAGATCATTGTGAAGCAACGCGAACACTCCTTCCTGAGCAATAAACTTGATGTCGGAAAAACACTCGAAGTCCTCATTGAAGGACATTCAAAACGTTCGACTGAACATTTACAGGGTAGAACTTCGACTAACAAAGTCGTTATTTTTCCTCATGCAAATAAAAAGAAAGGTGACTATGTCAACGTTCTTATTCAATCATGCACCGGAGGAACCTTACTAGGCGAGATCGTTGATTGATGTAGATCAACTGAAACAAAAGAAATGGCTATTACAGAATCTGAAATACAAAGCGTAAAACAAAAATTTGGCATCATTGGTAATGCATCGCATTTAAATAATGCCGTGCGTATTGCAATGCAAGTTGCGCCTACTGACATGTCGGTGTTGATTAATGGAGAAAGTGGTAGCGGGAAAGAATCATTCTCCAAGATTATCCATAGCCTTAGCCCGCGGAAGCATGGTCAATTTATTGCCATCAACTGCGGATCAATTCCAGAAGGAACTATTGATTCAGAATTGTTTGGCCACGAGAAGGGTTCATTTACAGGAGCGCACGAGGCCCGCAAAGGATACTTCGAAGTGACCAACGGAGGCACGATGTTTCTGGATGAAATTGGAGAAATGCCGTTGGGTACTCAAGCAAGATTGCTTCGTGTGCTTGAGAATGGAGAATTTATAAAAGTAGGATCTTCCAAAGTGTTGAAGACAGATGTTCGTGTAGTGGCTGCCACCAATGTTAACCTGATGCTTAAAGTAGATCAGGGCAAATTCAGGGAAGACCTTTATTACCGACTTAATACGGTTCCTATTTTTGTTCCCCCACTTCGCGAGCGAGGAAAAGATATAGAACTGTTGTTTAGAAAATTTGCTAGCGATTTTGCCGAACGCTACAAGGTCAAACCCATTGCGCTCACAGAAGAAGCAAAAGTAATTTTGATTCAATACCGTTTTCCTGGAAACATAAGGCAATTAAAAAACCTGGTAGATCAAATCTCTGTCTTGTCATCAGAGGAAAAAGAAATAACAAAAGAGCAACTGCAGCATTATCTACCGAAAGAAAATAATTTGCCGGCATTGTATCATGAGAATAATGGTAAAGACAATATCTCAGAGCGGGAAATACTCTATAAGGTGCTTTTTGATATGCGCAAGGATGTGAATGATTTGAAGAAAATTGTTCTCGAAGGCGCCTCAACGCCCGCCAAAGCAGCGCAGCTTGTAAAAGAGCATGAGGGTTTGTTTGAAGGCATTCAGCGACAGCCAGAGTCAGGTAACAAAGAGGCTGTGGTATTCAATATTCCTTCCGTCACAGAACCAAGGCCTGAGGAGCAAGAAGAGGAAGTTCAAGACATTGCTCATGAATCAGAAGACGACTCGCTTTCCATCGAAAAGAAAGAGCGAGAATTAATACTTCGCGCATTGCGCAAAAATAACAATAAGAGAAAGTATGCTGCCCGTGATTTAGGAATCAGCGAGCGTACGTTGTATAGAAAAATTAAAGAATACGAACTTGAAGAATAGAAGTCTCCTTACCACTGCTCTACTATTACTTGCTATAATTCCCATGAGCATTTCGAGTTGTGGAGTTTACTCTATGACAGGCGCTGCCACCACAGCTCAAACAATTCAGATAGAGCAATTTTTCAATAACACGGATCTTGCACCCGCTAACATTGCTCAGAATTTTACCAATACATTAAAAGATTATTACCAAAGAAATTCCAGCCTGCGCGTAGTAGATAAAGCAGGAGAATTACAAATTGAAGGCGTGGTTAGTGAATATCGTATTAATCCTATTGCCCCTCAAGCCGGCAATCCACTAGCCAATAACTCGGCAGCGCTGACTCGCCTCACAATTGCCGTAAAACTAAATTATGTAGATGGAATTGAACCAAAGAATAGTTTTAAGGACAAAAGCTTCAGTTTCTATAAGGACTTCGACAACAATGAAAATTTTACAAGCATTCAGGAAGACCTTGAGAAGAAGATTTTTGAGCAGATACTCATTGATATTTTTAACGCAACGATAGGCAACTGGTAGCCAAAAGTCAGACCAGATCTGGCGTTTGTTTGGGCTCAGAATTTCTCCTACATTTACTATTACCTTTTTTAGAAAATTGTGGAGAAAGAACGCCTCTTATTCCTTACAAAGAATTACACTTCACTAACTGGCGAAGAGGTCACGGATTTAATTGCTCTCCGGAAAGAATTTCCCTATAGCCAACTTCTACATAATCTTGCATCACGGGGTGGGCAGGATCTAAATATTCCCTCCCGGGAAGAATTGCTTCATGTAAGTGCAATCTATTCCACCGATCGCGGAGTATTAAAGTCAATTATGACGACTCCTTCGAAGCCAAGAGCTAAAACGATATTTAAACCCACTGTAGATACGATAACAATACAGGAAATTACCCCCACTCCACCAAAGACTTTCATTCAACAGCCAACCAATGAAATCAAACTTACCGGTGAGGCGTTGATCAACGATATTTTTCGGGAGTTGGATAAACTCAAATTAGTCAAGCATAATTTCGAAGTCAGTGTGGAGGAGTATGAAAAAATCACTGGTTCAAAAAAGAAGGACGATTCAAAGAAAATTGAAAAGAAGGTTACTCCGACTGCTAAAGTCAAAGAGCCCACTGACCTGCTGATCGAAGAGATCAAATCAACGAAAAAGAAAGTGACTCCTGAGGGCCCAAAGCAAAAGGAGCAAATTGAAATCATTGAGAATTTCATTAAGACTCAGCCCAGCATTACCAAGAACAAACTCGCCACCCCTCCCCCAAGTTCTAACGACCTGGCAGAGAGCAGCCTAGTGTATAGCGATAACATTATATCGGAGACATTGGTGGAAATCCTTCTCAAACAGGGCAAAAAGGATAAAGCTATTGAAGTTCTCAAAAAGCTGATTTGGAAGTTTCCCCAAAAAAAGGCTTACTTTGCGGCTCAAATTGAAGAATTGAAAAATTAGTTATGTATACATTATTCGTAGGTCTTGCCATTTTTTCATCCGTGTTGTTGGTATTGGTGGTGTTAGCGCAAAATTCTAAAGGCGGAGGATTATCCAACCAGTTTGGAGGATCGGGTGCCAGCAATTTGATTGGCGTAAAAAAGACAGGTGATTTACTGGAGCGTCTTACATGGGGTTTGGCTATTGCCATCATGGTATTTTCACTTGCTACAAATTTTACAAATCAGAGCGGAACTGCAGCCTCTGACGAGCTTATTGATAGAGCCAAAGAACAGCAAGTAGCTCCAGGACTTGATTTGAAGAAGGCTACTCCAGCGGATAGCACGAAGTAAGTAGCACTCAACACAGTATTTGAACGAGGCTTCAGAATTCTGAGGCCTCTTCTTTTTTTAATCCATCGAAAGAAGTTTAAGCCGCCTTCGAAATTTGTTTTACCAACAACCGTTTTGCAACAGGCATTAGCGTCTGCACAACGGGGAATTTCAGTTTGGAGATAACCAGGTAGGTAGCAGGATTAGGCAAGTCAGCAAATTCGCGAATAAGCTTTAGTTTAATTTGCTCGTAGCTGTTGGTCATTGTTCTTGCTTCACGAAGTACGTGCTTTGTATGAATTGCTCTCACCATCTCATTACTGTTATCAAAAATTGTCATTTGATATCGATAGACATCCGTTTCCTTTTCGGGCGGTTGAGAAATAAACAAATACCCTTCGTTTGAGTAGAGTGCAGTGAGGCCAATCGGTGTTATCTCACAATTCGATTGAACATACTCGTAAATAAAAGAGCCCTCATCCAACTGTGTCTTTAGCCGAGGCAAGGAAAATTGAATAATGGATTCGATCTCTTTCATGACAGCATCATCCTCAATTACTTTTTTAAAAGTAATCTCTAAGTTCTTAATCGACTCAAGAGACAGTTGCTTTGGGAAACTCTCGGTGATGAGCGTCTTACTCTCTTTCAGTGAGATGAGATTGCGGTAATGAAAGACCAGGTCAGACAAAAAGGGATATAACTCCAGCCGTGTAAACGAGTCCTTAACATGTTTGAGATAAGCCAGCAGAACATATTTCTTGTACTCGAAATCCACTAACCCCTCGGTAAGCCAGTCCTCCTTTAGATTTTCCATACGCCAACGTTAGGTTGTCTTACCAATACTAATCAAAAGAAATAAGTCTGACAATCTGCCATTTTGAGTGTCAGATATGACAAATTTCCCCATATTTGCAGCCCTCATTAGGCAAAAATGACCCGAAATGTCAAAAATTCTTAATGGCATGAAAATCGTTGATTGCGGGTAGCTAAATAAATTTTTAAAAACTAAAACTTAAACCCATATGGCCAAAATCACCTTTAAACCAAACGAAGACCGAGTTCTTGTTGAAGCTGCTGCTGCTGAGGAAAGAACTGCCTCTGGCATTATCATCCCTGATACTGCTAAAGAAAAACCTCAAAAAGGCAAAATCATAGCCGTTGGAGAAGGCATGAAAGACAAACCCGTCACTGTCAAAGTTGGAGACCATGTTCTGTATGGCAAATACGCTGGTACTGAAATTACGATCGATGGTAAAGAATACCTGATCATGCGCAACTCAGACATTTTTGGAATCATTTAATCACTAACTATAAACGAAATACAATCATGGCTAAAGAAATAACCTTTGACACATCCGCCCGCGATAAAATAAAAAAGGGTGTTGACAAATTAGCAAATGCAGTAAAGGTAACACTTGGTCCTAAAGGCCGTAATGTGATCCTTGATAAGAAATTTGGAGCACCTACCGTAACGAAAGACGGTGTATCGGTTGCTAAAGAAATTGATCTGAAAGATCCTATCGAAAACATGGGTGCACAATTGGTGAAAGAAGTTGCTTCTAAAACCGCGGATGCCGCTGGTGACGGAACTACAACAGCCACTGTGTTAGCTCAATCTATCTATTCTCATGGAATTAAAAACGTAGCAGCAGGAGCCAATCCTATGGACCTGAAGCGCGGTATTGAGAAGGCGGTTACTGCCGTAGTTGAAAATCTTAAAAAGCAGTCGAAAGACATCAAAGGCTCTAAGGAAATTACACAGGTTGCTACGATCTCTTCTAACAATGACCATGAAATTGGTAAGATGATTGCAACTGCCATGGATAAAGTTGGTAAAGATGGAGTAATCACTGTTGAAGAAGCAAAAGGAACTGAGACTGAAGTAAAAACAGTTGAAGGTATGCAATTTGATCGCGGATACCTCTCTCCTTACTTCGTAACCAACACCGAAAAAATGGAAGCGGATCTCGAAAGCCCTTACATTTTGATCTACGATAAGAAGATCTCCTCAATGAAAGAACTTCTTCCTATCCTGGAAGCATCAGCACAAACCGGCAAGCCATTGTTGATCATCGCTGAAGAAATTGAAGGTGAAGCCCTTGCTACGCTTGTCGTGAACAAGATTCGCGGAGCACTGCGCGTGGCGGCTGTTAAAGCCCCTGGCTTTGGTGACAGAAGAAAGGCTATGTTAGAAGACATTGCCGTGCTTACTGGAGGCAAAGTGATCTCTGAAGAAACCGGTATGAAGCTAGAAGATGCTAAACTGGATTCTCTTGGTCGCGCTGAAAAAGTAAATATTGACAAAGACAATACAATCATTGTTAATGGTTCAGGAAAGAAAGGCGAGATCAACGGAAGAATTAATCAGATCAAAGCTCAAATCGAGACTACGACATCTGACTATGATAAAGAAAAATTGCAAGAGCGTCTGGCTAAACTTTCTGGTGGTGTGGCTATTCTGTACATCGGTGCAGCTACTGAAGTGGAAATGAAAGAGAAGAAAGACCGCGTTGATGATGCTTTACATGCAACCCGTGCTGCCGTTCAGGAAGGTATTATACCTGGTGGTGGTGTGGCGTACATCCGTGCTATCGAAGCCTTGAAAAACGTTGCTACAGACAACGAAGATCAGGCAACCGGTGTTAATATTATTCGCTTCGCGTTAGAGTCGCCTCTAAGAACCATAGCTGAAAACGCTGGACAGGAAGGTTCAGTGGTTGTCAACAAAGTTAAGGATGGCAAGAAAGACTTCGGATACAATGCAAGCGAGAATAAGTACGAGGATTTCTTTGCAGCGGGTATTATCGACCCTACCAAAGTATCGCGCTTAGCGCTTGAGAACGCTGCTTCCATAGCAGGTCTCTTGTTGACTACGGAGGCTGTTGTTTCCGAAATTCAGGAAGAGAAAGAGGTTCCTCAGATGCCAGGTGGCGGAGGAATGGGCGGAATGATGTAATCATCAATGCTCCGCTTTAAAAAAAAGCGAGGAAATACAACCTAATAAAAAGGGCTTCACAGAATTTGTGAAGCCTTTTTTGCTTAATTTTCAGCTTAGAATGCAATATCTAAATCTAGTTTGCTATGGTAATTCATAAGGATTTTTCTGACTTCGTGCTTTTTCTCTACGTCTACATGGCCTATGCTGATGGCGTTTTCCATCCCAGTGAAAAAGAGGCTATTCTGGTAAAGATGAGTAAACTGTTTCCGCATGAAGGAGATCCCAAACAAAAAATGAATGCTGCCGAAAAGCAGTATTTGGAATTGGATCCCAGCAAAATAAACGAGTTGATTCATGATACGTTCAAGCACTTTTCTCATGTGAAATTTAATCAGAAGTACAAAGTGTATACGGATATGTACGACATCATTAATGCCGATGGAAAAGTTGATCAGGCCGAAACCATGGCGTTGAGTGCTCTTAAAAAGATCATCGATCTCGGAGCAGAATCATTAGCGTAGTTTTCTGTTCGGCATGTAATCTTGCCGTTGTACCCTACTCCGAACTTTTATTGACAGCCAGTCGGTACAGCATTACCATCATGGCAATGAAGAATAGGGTTCCAAGAATTTGATATCCACCTGCACCCAGTACTCCGGTTATGCCATGCTCAAGGTTTACGACAGCTAGCTGGTCTCCAAAAAATACAGCGAGGATCGCTACGATAACGCCAGTCAAGGCGCCTCCGGCAATTAATCCGGTAGCAAACAAACTGCCCCGACCCAGTTCATCATCGTCCTTCTTTTCATTCCTCTTTTCAGCCCTCCAATCCACATAACCCTTCACTGCTCCTCCTGCAAAAATTGGAAGTGTAGTAGATAATGGTAAGTACAACCCGATAGCAAAGGCAAGCGCCTTTATGCCACACAACTCCAATGTAACGGCTATAAAAACACCTACAATTACAAATTGCCAGTCGAGGTTAAAAGATAAAATACCTTTCGCCAGTGTTGCCATAAGCGTAGCCTGTGGTGCCGGATAACGATCACTTCCAATGGCATGTGTCAGGCCTTGAGCAATCATATCAGGGGTTGGTGTATCCAGTACCCTTACTACAACACCGATGGCAATAGATGAAACGATGGCTCCAATAAATAATGCCAACTGCTGATACTTTGGTGTTGCTCCAACAATGTAGCCCGTCTTTAAATCCTGAGATGTACCGCCTGCATTAGCTGCTGCAATACAAATCATGCCTCCCACAACCAGTGCCAGGGGCTCATAAAATTTACCCGACCAACCAATACTAGTAAAAATCAGGCACGTACCCATTAACGTGGCGATTGTCATTCCTGATATCGGATTATTGCTCGTCCCTACCAATCCGACAATCCGACTTGAAACAGTGACAAAGAAAAAACCAAAAATGACGACCAGAATACCAATGAAAAATTTCTGAATGAAACTCTCTCCCGGAATGATGCTACTTGGCAAAAGTGCGGTGATCAGAACCAAGGCAACACTGCCTACAATAACTACTTTGAAGGATAGATCTCGGTCTGTTCTTAAAACGCTTGCTTCATTCTTTTCCTTCATAGAAGCGATGCTCTCTTTAAAGGAACTGACAATAGTTGGAATCGTCTTTATGAGCGTGATAAACCCTCCTGCTGCTACTGCTCCCGCACCAATTTGACGAATATAAGCTCTGTAAATTGCATCTGCGTAGCTACCAAAAGAATGTGTAGCGGGATCCCATGCGCCAGGCCCTCCGGCTGTGTTGATATCCGACAGATAGCCAAGTTTAACTAGTTGAAGTGCGATGGTGTCTGGTGCAACCAGTGTAGTTAATAACGGAATCAATCCCCACCACGCTAAAACAGAACCAGCAACGAGCACTCCGGAAATGCGTGGGCCAATGATGTAGCCAACTCCCAAATACTCTGGTGTTATTTCGCCTCTCGTTGCCCCGGCCGGCCAGTACTTATTTAAATGGCTGGTTACAAATGACGGCACCTCTGCAATAACATGAAAGACTTTCTGCAGAACAGCGTATGCCATTGCCACTCCCATACCAATAAAAGCAGTCTGTGCAAATACTCCTCCTTTTTCCCCAGCCTGAAGTACCGAAGCGCAGGCTGTTCCTTCCGGATAAGGCAATGTTCCATGTTCTTTTACAATAAGCGAGCGTCTCAATGGAATCATCATTAATGTTCCCAACATTCCGCCAAAGGCGGCAAGAATTAAAATAGTGAGGTAATCAAAATAGCCTTCGCCTACACTCATTCCATTTTCGCCCGGAGAAAGAAACAAAAATCCCGGCAAGGTGAATACAACACCGGCAGCGATGGACTCCCCTGCTGAGCCTGTTGTTTGTATAATGTTATTTTCAAGGATGGTTGTCTTAAGAAATTTTCTTCCCAGCGTGATGGCGATGACGGCAATGGGAATAGAAGCAGTTACTGTTAAGCCTGCTTTGAGTGCGAGATAAACAGTGGATGAGCCGAAGAGAATTCCAAATAAAGAGCCAAACACAACCGACTTAACGGTAAACTCAGCCATGTTCTGCTCCGGAGCAACATAGGACTTGAAGGTTTCCAATGCTTTCATATTAAATTATCAGTTTAATTCACGTCACCCATTAATTTTTTTAACTGCTTATTGAAAATGATAACGATCAATCCGGTAACTCCCATCACTTTCACTACCATCCAGAAAAGGTCTACCATCAAATGTGGATTCACCGCAATGGCATCTGCATCAAATTCTCCCGCAAACATTCCTGCTATCAAGTTACCCAGGGCAAGTGACATAAACCAAACTCCCATCATCTGCCCCACTAATCGTTTTGGGGAGAGCTTGGTGACTGCACTGAGGCCCACAGGGTACAAGCATATTTCACCAAAAGTATGCAGCACGTAAGTGATGATCAGCCAGGTGGGTAATGCTTTATTTCCTGCCACAACGATTAATGACGCGCCCATCATTACAGCATAGCCCAATCCCATGAAGATCAAACCAAACGAAAACTTAAATGGGATTGATGGATTAAGCTTGCGCCTGGAAAGCCAAACCCAGAGCCATGCCAGAAGGGGAGAAAAAATTATCACACCTCCTGCCGGCACTGTTTGAAACCATCCGGCCGGGAATTCAAAACTTCCAATGAATCGATCAGTATACCTGTCAGCAAATAAAGTCAGTGACGAACCTTGCTGCTCATAGCCCATGTAAAACATGGCCGAAGCTCCGAAAAGCAAGCAGATAACTTTAACCTTGTTCCTCTCGTCTTTGGTAAGTTTTTCAAAAAATAGGATGTATCCAAAGTAGAGTACGATGCTGGCCACAAGTGTATACGAAGCTCCTTTAGCGACCAATGCAGGGTCAATGACAATTATTCCTGTAAATAGCAACGTCAAAACAAGTGACAGGCCAACACCTAAGGCTATCAAGCCGGTCTTTATATTTTTATCTCGCGCAGCTTGTAGAACAGGATCGTCCAATCTCGAAGGTTCAAGACCTGCGGTGCCCATGTTTTTTTCGGTCATTTTATATTGAATCACACCGAAGAGCATACCTACACCCGCTGCCGCAAAGCCGTAGTGCCAGTTTATTTTTTCTCCCAGGTAGCTTGTAATGATCGGTGCAATGGTTGCACCAATATTGATGCCCATAAAGAAAATAGAGAACCCTGCATCGCGTTTAGCATGATCCTGAGACGAGTACAATTCACCTACCAGGCTGCTGATGTTGGGTTTCAACATACCGGTGCCCATTACAATAAACAGCAAGCCGAGGAAGAATGTCTGAGGTAGCGGAAAGGCAAGACAAAAGTGCCCGAACGTGATCAGACAGCCTCCATAAAACACTGACTTACGAAGTCCAAAATACTTATCGGCCAACCAGCCGCCAGGCAATGCAAGCAGGTAAACAAACATTGTATAAAGGCCATAGATGGCACCACCTGTTTTTTCATCAAGACCCATTCCTCCATTCTCGATAGACCCTACCATGAACAAAAGGAGCAGTGCGCGCATTCCATAATAACTGAAGCGCTCCCACATCTCGGTAAAAAATAAAGTTGCGAGTCCACGGGGATGACCAAAGAATGTTTTCTCGGAACTCATAGTGGGGATATAATTTTTAGCATTCCGAAAGTAGGGTTATAAAAGCATTTTTTCAACACGCTTATCAATGGTTTATTAGATTTTATATTCAGCTGAGCAAATAAAAAGGCCCCAGAAAAATCCAGGGCCTTATCGGTGGCTCTTCTTATTCTGTCTCCGGCTCCACGCTCCATTTTTCAGGAGAACGCCAGAGGCTTGATAATAACAATTCACGCATAAAAATAAATTCCTTTGGAAGCTTGTCATACATCCTTTCAAACAGCTCCGCATGTTCAGAAAGCTCCTTCTTCCATGCCTCTCTATCTATCAACATCAATGCCTCAAACTGTTGTTTGCTAAAATTAAGACCTGTCCAATCGATATCATCATAGTGCGGCATCCATCCTATCGGGCTTTCCACTGCATTGGATTTGCCTTGAATTTTTTCGACAATCCATTTCAATACACGCATGTTATCTCCAAAGCCTGGCCACAAGAAATTTCCCTTCTCGTCTTTCCTAAACCAGTTAACTCCAAATATCCGTGGCGGATTTGGAATATCTCTTCCAAACTGAAGCCAATGGTTAAAATAATCACCCATATGGTAGCCACAGAATGGCAGCATGGCAAAAGGATCTCTGCGTACTTTACCTACCTCGCCAAAAGCAGCCGCTGTAGTTTCCGATCCCATGGTTGCGGCAAGATAAACTCCATAATTCCAGTTATGAGCCTGATAGATTAAGGGTATAGTTGTGCTTCTTCTTCCTCCAAAAATAAATGCTCCTATAGGTACACCTGCAGGATTCTCCCAATCTGGATCTATACTTGGACATTGAGATGCTGGTGCTGTGAATCGCGCATTAGGATGGGCTGCAGGCTTGCCTGACGAAGGATCCCACTTTTGTCCACGCCAATCCATTATATCTTTTGGTGGTTCTTTTGTCATTCCTTCCCACCACACATCGCCATCCGGAGTGACGGCAACATTCGTGAAGATGGTATTCTTCTGGATTGTCTTCATCGCATTTGGATTACTCTTGGTGTTGGTACCAGGTGCTACACCAAAATATCCGGCTTCCGGATTGATGGCATATAACTTACCATCTTTTCCGGGCTTGATCCATGCAATATCATCTCCCACAGTAGTGACTTTCCATCCATCCAATTCTTTGGGTGGGATGAGCATAGCAAAGTTTGTTTTTCCACAAGCACTTGGAAATGCAGCGGCAACGTATGTCTTTTCTTTTTTCGGACTTTCCACTCCAAGAATTAACATATGCTCTGCCAACCATCCTTCTTCCTGGGCCATAGAGGAAGCTATACGCAACGCAAAACACTTCTTGCCTAACAAGGCATTTCCGCCATAGCCGGAACCATAGGCAACAATGGATCGCTCCTCAGGGTAATGGACAATATATTTAGTCGTTGGATTGCATGGCCATTTTGCATCGGCTTGACCTGCTTTCAATGGAGCTCCTAGTGAGTGAAGGCACTTTACATAATCTCCATTTGTGCCCAATACATCCATCACTTTTTTTCCAGCACGGGTCATAATGTGCATATTGACCACCACATATTCAGAATCGGTTATTTCAATTCCTATATGCGAGATGGGCGAACCCAACGGGCCCATGCAATACGGAATGACATACATCGTACGTCCGGCCATACACCCGTCCAGCAGTTTATTAAGTGTCTGCTTCATTTCCTTCGGCTCAACCCAATTGTTGGTTGGGCCTGCATCTTCTTTTTTGCGGCTACATATATAGGTGCGGTCTTCTACTCGTGCTACATCACTGGGGTCGGAAAAGCAAGCAAAGCTATTGGGTCTTTTCTCATTGTCGAGTCTGATAAATGTTCCCTTCCCTACAAGGAGGTTGCACATCTCATCATACTCAGATTTTGAACCATCGCACCAGCGGATTTGCGCAGGCTTGCATAACTCAGCGGTCTGCTTCACCCATGCCAATAAATCCTCATGCTTAACCGGGTAGGTACTTTTTGTAATGTCTGTCATATCTAGTTGCTTAAAATTGAATCCTTCAAAAATAACCGAGAAATAGAGAAAAAGAAAGGGTTCAAACGATTGCGTAACAGTTTGCTGTGTTCTTGTCAGTCAATACTCATGCTATCATCAAAGAATCAGGCCGTTACACTTACTTCAGGGCCTTCCGCAGATTGACAATAGAGTTTTTAATGCTCTCGACAGATGAAGACGGATACTGTTCTTGCTCAATATAAAAATGCTTCATACCCGACTGATCGGATTTGGCGAAAATCGATTTGAAATCAATTTTTCCGGTTCCTACATCTGCTTGCTTACGGGGATTTGCCTTATCCATGTCTTTGACATGCCATTGCTCAAAGCGACCAGGGTACTTTGCAAAGTATTCGAGTGGGTCCTGTCCTGCTACATACATCCAATATAAATCCATCTCCATACCTACCATTTTAGGATCGAGCTCTTTCAACATAAGGTGATAGGCAACCTGGCCTTCGAATTGTTCGAATTCAAAATCATGATTATGATAGTTCAGGCGAATGCCGTACTGATTACAAACTTCACCCGCTTTGTTTAAGGCATCACAGACGCCTTTGTAATCATTCCTCTCATCAGCAAACAAATAAGGCATCACCATAAATTCTTGCCCCGATTCTTTGGCATCACTGACTGCCTTTTCCCATCCATTAATTACTGAGCCTTGAGTGGCCTTTGTAGATTCTGACTTACCAAACGCATAATGTCCGCTTGTTACCCGCATTCCCAATGCCTTTGCAAAATCTGTAAACTCCTTATACTTCATCCCGAAAATCTTTCCGCCATCGTAGCTGTAGGCCTCTAATTCCTTATAACCAAACTCAGCTACTTTTTTTAAAATGCCTTTCGGGTCATCTTTGATTACATCGCGTAGGGAATAAAGTTGAAGCCCCATCTTCCTTTTGGGTGGCAGCATAAAAGACGGAAGGCTAAGTAAGGCAGCGCCTGCCATTGAGGTGTGAATAAATTCTCTTCGTTTCATGCGTTTAGTTGTTTTTGTGTAATCCATTGATAGGCCTCCTTCTGATTTGAAAAAACGCCCAGATGAACGTTCAGTTCTTTAAACTTAATTTCTGAATCAGTCTTAAATTTCTCCATTGGGTAATCAGCAAAAATACTTTGGCCGAGAATGACCGCATGAATTTTTACCTCCGCTTTCTTAAACAATAAATCTTCCCAGGTCTTGACAAGCCATTCTTCTACGTCCTCTTCTAACTCGCCCAGTCTTACCGTATCTGCCAACCACGCAAGTTTGGAATATGATTTTTTCAAATTGATGTACTCTTCCAACACCCTTCGAAGGTTATACTTAAACTCCTCTCCCGGTAGTTCCGATTTCCATCGATGGATTAGCACGGGCAGGGAGTCGTCCAACTCACATTTTACAAACTCATTGTCAAAGATGCCGATGATCATGGATTTAGAAGTGCATTCAATATCTGCAATTGAATCCAAAAGATCAACTCATTTTATGTCCTTAACTGAATATCGAATTCCCGCGAGTAAATGATTTAGAAAAAGAGGATCAGTATAGTTTTCCTTTGTGTGCCCAAGGGCCGTATAGAATGCCCTGCCTTTACCAACCTCATGCTTCCATGCAATTGGGTGATTAAGTCCATTCTCTCCGCCCTCGTAAGAATTCTCGTCCAGCGTATAAAGTACAGTAATATCCGGTGAAATTTGTTTGAAGTTATACCACTCGTCTGTCCGTTTCCATTCTCTTGGCATATCTCTGGTGAGGTTGGTGTCAATAGATTTTCGTAAGACTGCAGGCTGAATTTTAGGATGGTTCTTAAAATACGCTCCCACCAATTTCCCATACCATGGCCATTCATATTCAGTATCCGTTGCTGAGTGAATCCCAACAAAGCCACCGCCCCTTTCTATGAATGCTTCTAACGCAGCTTGTTGATCGTTGTTGAGAACATCTCCGGTAGTGTTGAAGAAAATGACCGCTTTATAATTTGCTAGTGATTGCCTGGTGAAAAAATCTGAGTTCTCAGTTGTATCCGCTTCGAAACCATTTTGCTGGCCCAACTTTATCAGTGCAACTTTCCCTTCCTCAATGGATTCATGCCGAAATTCCTTGGTCTTAGAGAACACCAGAACGCGGTATGGCTTTTTCTTCAATGATACCGAAACCAATGCAGCAAGCGCAATAAAGATTAGGAGTATCCTCATTGCTGTGAAATTAATTACTTAAGAGTTTTGATCTTAATATTTCTAAACCAAACCTGATTGCCATGATCCTGCAAGGCGATATGCCCTTTCCTTGACATACCAAAGTCGGGTTCGTCTTTGAATTTACTTCCTTTTATCAATGCCGCCCACTCCGGAGTAAACATTTCAGTATCAACTTGCTTAACATCATTTAACCATAGTTCGAGGTGGCCTTTGTTGGAGATGATACGGACTTGATTCCACTCTCCTGCCGGCCGAACAGAAACTGCAGCACTCTCAAACAAATCGTATAAGTTTCCTGCCTGATGCTTGATTATTTTTGCATCTGGGTGACAGGCATTATCAAGGACTTGCATCTCCGGACCAGTTTTCCAAACGTATTCATATTTCGGATCCTCAACTACATTAAAAATGATTCCACTGTTTCCGCACGCTTCAATCTTCCAATCAAGCTTCAATTCATAATTCTCAAACGCTTTGTCAGTAATGATATCACCTCCGTCAATTACTTGCCAATCCTTTTTATTGGCAGCATCGAGAGTCAAGGCACCGTCACTCACTCTCCATGCTTTACCTATTTTATCACTTTTGAAATTGCGCCATCCGTTTGTTGTTTTTCCATCAAATAAAAGCACCCATCCCTCCTTCTTCTCCTTGCCGGTCAATTTATTATTCAGTCCTTTTTGCGCATTAAGACTGACGACAAATAAAAAAATAAAAAGTATACTTAATTGTATTTTCATAAACAGGTTCCTTTATAAATAAACTATTGTTCCTTCTCTCCATCCAATGACAATACATACCTTGCCATCTTCTCTGCATCGGCCTGGCTAATATCTGCATGCGGACTCATCGGCACTTCTCCCCACGCACCTACTCCTCCCTTAATAATCTTCTGGGCCAGCATGTCCACATTCGCTTTATTGAACTCATATTTTTTGGCGACATCGGTATGAGAAGGCCCAATGATTTTATTGACCAGATGGTGGCACGTTTTACAATCACTTGCTTTTACAAGGGCCTCTCCCTGAGCGATTACATCCAACGTAGCTGGTGCCTCGGTGGCACTCTCATTGGCGACATACTCTTCCGTATTTTTGTTTTCTTTCTTAGAACCGCATGCCGCCAGGGTTACTGCGAGTGCGTAGTAAATGATCTTCTTCATATTATTCAATCCGTTTAGATACCAAGAATTTTTCTATTCAATTTAGGGTTTTTACCGGCAGATGCAAAATCGTCAAAGGCTTTCTCCGTTACTTTGATAATATGATCTTTTATGAATGGTGCTCCTTCAGCCGCACCTTGTTCGGGATGCTTAATACAACACTCCCACTCCAGCACAGCCCAACCATCATAGCCATATTGGGCCAGCTTTGAAAAAATAGATTTAAAATCTACTTGGCCATCTCCGGTGGAACGAAATCTCCCCGGACGATTGACCCAATCCTGAAATCCGCCATACACTCCACTTCTACCCGTTGGGTTAAACTCGGCATCTTTTACATGAAACATCTTTATGAATGAATGGTAGAAGTCGATGTATTGTAAATAATCCAATTGTTGTAAAACAAAATGGCTCGGGTCATAAAGTATATTCGCACGCTTATGCTTTCCTGTTGCTTCCCAAAATCGTTCAAAGGTTATTCCATCATGAAGGTCTTCACCCGGATGAATCTCATAGCAAACATCTACTCCGGCTTTATCAAAGGCATTCAATATGGGCAACCATCGCTTAGCCAATTCCTTAAAGCCATCTTCTACTAAACCTGCCGGGCGCTGCGGCCACGGATAGACGGTGTGCCACATCAGCGCGCCCGAGAAAGTTGCATGTGCATTTAGTCCAAGATTTCTGGAAGCTCTGGCCGCCAACTTCAATTGATCAACCGCCCATGCCGTTCTTTCTTTTGGCTTACCATGAACGGACTTGGGAGCAAATCCATCAAACATGACATCATAAGCAGGGTTTACGGCAACCAGTTGTCCCTGCAGGTGTGTTGAAAGCTCCGTAATTTTCAAGCCGCAAGATTCAACCGTTTCGCGAAGCTCATCAGCATAGTCTTTACTTTCGGCTGCTTTGCGCAAATCGATACAACGTGCATCCCAGGTAGGAATCTGAACGCCTACATAACCAAGAGATGCTGCCCATTTACAGATCGATTTCAGGTTATCAAATGGCGGCTCATCACCCATGAATTGAGCCAGAAAAATAGCGGGACCTTTTATTGTCTTCATGAATCTATCAATATTGAAATTTGGTCCACTTTGTTGTTGAGTTGGATGACTCAACTGCTGTTTGTACGAATGCCATGCCGTGCACGCCATCCTTCACGTCAGGAAAGTCAAACTCTTTAGCATAGTCAATTTTCTTCCCGGGCTTATAAGCACGAACCGCTTTTGTAAACGATCTATAAATGTTAGCAAACGCCTCCAAGTAGCCCTCAGGGTGACCTGCCGGTGTGCGCGTAAATGCTTTTGCATCTTCGGACAAATATTTCTGACCTGCTCTAACTATCTCCATCGGTTTATCAAGCCATTTTACGATCATGGTATTTGGGTCTTGCTGTTTCCATTCCAGTCCGCCCTTCTCGCCATATACCCGGATGTTCAAATTGTTCTCATCTCCGGCTGCCACCTGAGTCGCCATTAAAACACCTGACGCTCCGTTATCGAAGCGAAGTAACATAGAACTATCATCGTCCAAATGACGACCCGGCACAACTACATTTAGCATTGCGCAAATCTCGGTGATCTTTGCACCGGTTATGTATTCAGCAAGGTTAGCGGCATGGGTACCAATGTCTCCAATCGCTCCGCCCAATCCCGATTGTTTAGGGTCGGTACGCCATGAAGCCTGAGCGTTGCCCGTGCCTTCCAGCAACGTTGATAACCAGCCTTGTGGGTATTCAACAAATACTTTTCGGATTTTCCCCAACTCACCTTGTGCAATCCTATACCTGGCTTCTTTTACCAGAGGGTAACCCGTATAAGTATGTGTTAATCCAAGTATCAATCCCGTCTTATCAACCAGCTTCTCCAATATCCTTGCTTCCTCCAGCGAAAAGGCGATGGGTTTTTCAACTAGCACATGGAATCCACTTTCCAATGCCATCTTAGATGGACCAAAATGTACATGGTTAGGAGTTACCACGGAGACAAAATCGATACGCTTATCTTCCGGCATATTCTTTTCCTTCTCAAACATCTCCTGATAGGTAGTGTACACTCTCTTCGAATCGAGGTACAATGCTTCACCCGTAGCTTCAGATTCTCCCGGAACGACAGAGAAGGCACCACACACTAGTTCAATCTCGCCATCTATACCTGCGGCTTTCCGGTGAACCGGGCCTATAAAAGAAGTAAGGCCTCCGCCTACCATGCCCATTCTAAGTTTTCTCTTCATTGTGTATCAATTAATGATGTATTGTAAAAGTCCAGTTTAATTTAGTCAGCCAATTTATTCAAAAGAAGCGGCTTAAAGCTACGCGCCCAATGATATTTTAAGAATGGTATTTCAATCGATTGTTCTCGTAGTATGAAGGTACGAGAGTATCCTTACCGGTAACGCTTTTCGCTTAATCCAATGCTCCCTGGCTTGCAGAAAAGAGAATTTCCTCTCATCTTCCATACTAAAATTGTAGGCTCATGACACAATCTATTAACCGAAGCAGTTTATTCTGGGCAAGTTGCCTTGCGCTTTTAGTTACCTCTCTTTCGTTTGGTATAAGGGCTGGTATACTCAATCGCCTCGGTGCCGATTTTAACCTCAGCGCTCAGCAACTTGGAACCATTGCCGCTACTGCATTTTGGGGATTCCCGCTCGCGGTGGTTATTGGCGGTATGGTAGTGGATATTATTGGTATGAAAAGGCTGCTGGTTCTCGCCTTTATCTTTCATTTACTCGGTATCGTACTCACTATATTTGCCAACGGCTATTGGTCTTTGTTTATATCAACGCTTCTTGTTGGAATTGCCAATGGCACGGTTGAAGCTGCCTGCAATCCGTTGGTAGCTTCGCTCTATACAGATAATAAAACAACCAAGCTTAATCATTTTCACTTATGGTTCCCGGGTGGAATTGTTATTGGTACCCTGATTGTATTCTTCTTTGATCAATTGGGACTAAGCTGGCAAGTGCAAGTAGGTGTGATGTTGATTCCTACTGCTATCTACGGATATCTGTTTTCAAGGCTTCAGTTCCCGGTTACTGAGCGTGTTGCATCAGGAGTTTCTACGAGCGAAATGTATAAGTCGCTACTCAATCCCCTATTCTTGTTCATGATTGTCTGCATGTTTGGCACGGCTATTACTGAATTATTTACCGGTCAATGGATTGATGTCCTATTAAAAAGTGTAACGGATAATGCAATTCTTATCCTGACACTCACCACAGGTGTGATGGTGATTGGCCGGGGACTTGCCGAACCTGTGGTTCACCGCTTCTCTCCTCAGGGTGTTCTTGTGATGTCAGCATTTCTGGCGGCAATAGGGCTGTACTTGCTTGGTCATAGCACGGGGAACATGCTTTTTGTAGGAGCCTTGGTGTTTGGCATGGGTGTTTGCTACTTCTGGCCTACCATGATTGGGTTTGTTGCTGAAAACCTTCCGAAGACTGGAGCCGTGGGTCTTAACCTGATGGGCGGAGCAGGAATGTTTGCCGTTTCACTTTACTTGATGTTCATGGGTGGATATTATGATCGCTTGCTGGCAACAAAACTTCCGGAAGGATCAGAGCTTTCTGCGTATGTCAATGCCGCATCTGGCACGGAGATGGCAATGGCACTTAATGAAGCCAAGAAAGCCGCAGGGCCGGAGATTATCAATGTAACGATGGCAATTCCTATTGCCCTTACCGTTGCCTTTGCAGGATTGGTAATCTATATGAAGAAGAAAAAGAGTTGATGCTAAGAATCTGTGCCTAACAGCACCGACCAAAATTTCATTCCAGGACTACGGTCGGCTATTAGCTTAAGGATACCAAGAAAAGGAATGAACAGAATCATTCCTGCTGCTCCCCAGATAATTCCACCGCCAATAATCACAACGATGGTAACAAGGGTATTGATCTTCAGGCGATCGCTAACTGCCCAGGGAAAAATAACATTGGCTTCAAGATATTGAACAACGGCAAAAATAACCACCACGCCTAGCGGATAGAGAGCAGATTGGTAGGTTACCCACGCCACAGAAATTGGAAGCAAGGCCCCCATCATGATGCCGATATAAGGAATGATGGTAAGTATGGAGGCTGTGTAACCAAAAAGCAATGCATGCGGTATGCCTAAAAAGAATAACCCCAAACTGTTTAGTGCACCAACAATCAGATAAACAATCACCATGCCTTTAATAAAGTTGTAATAGGATCCAATGGATTGTTGGAGGATCACTCTCAGGTTCTCACGGCCTTCTTCTGGAAAGAGGTAGTACAATGCATCAACTAATCGATGCCGATAATACAATATGAGATACGCATAGATTGGTATAAGTACTGCCAATACCAATGAAACTGCCGAAGCTGATAAGGTCTGTTGCACCAGTTGAATAGCATCTCCGCCAGAGTTGTTCAGAAAATCATTGAACCACTGCTTTTGTTCCATCTGACTTACACCAAACTGATTGGTGACATAAGTACTAAACGTACTAAACGAATCTATTAACTGACTCTGCAGCCTTGGCCACTCCGTCATGAACGATACCAATTGAGTAAGAAGGAGGTAAACCAGTGCTAGAGAAAGCAGCATAAGTGTAACCAGACTAATTGCGATAGCTCCTACCCTGCTCAGTCTTTTTCTTTCCAGCCAGCAACAGACAGGATATAAAATAAAACTGATGAGTAATGCAAAACTCAGTGGCACAAACAATCCACGACCGAAATAAAGTATTAACAGAATGACCAGGGCATCCTGCGCATATTTTAGTTTCAGGGAGTTGTTTGATCGGTCAATCATGAAGGTAAAATAAACCACTTCAGGCAGAAGTAAAAATGACTTAGGTCATAGGCTGTTTGGCAATTCAAGACCTTCACCTAGTCGAAATGGCGCCCAAAATCTGACAGCTCGAATTAGTTTTATGCCAAGGCTACTTTTCCTTAAAGACAAAGAAACGATAACCTGTAAGAACCACAATCACCACGCAGCAAAGCAATACGAAGAGTTTCTCTGCGTCAAACCAATCGATGGGACGGTCTTGCAATTTAGGATCGGTAATCACACTGTGTAGAACAAGTGGTACAATAGCAAAGTATGACAGAAAATGTAGAACGCGCCAGGTAGCCAGCGCAATCCTCGACTTGTAATATGAACTTATTATCACGACTCCAATAAGATAGAATGCTATCGAACCAAACGTATTGGCAAGCGGCTGATGCTTAGTCCATGCAGGTAACAGCAAATCCGCCCATGAGAATCCGGAAAGAGGGTCTAACGGAATTAAAACGATATGGACAAGAATGGTAATGGCGGCCGCATAGCCTGTAAATTTATGGAGTTGTAGAAAAGTCAGTTTATACGGGAGTGTGTAACTCACCTTAGACCAAATACAAATGCCAACGAGAAAATTAACCGCCAACGCAGCTAATGCAATCATACCCACAATGCCAGAGAACTCAATCGTTTCCATCTAACCTAAATTTCCTGAAAGATAAAACAGGGAAAGCTAATTCAAATGGAATATTTTTTTTGAGCCCCTACAACTTCACCTCTTTACCATTCAATACGATGGTCATCGGCTCACCTGATTCAAGGATAGTCTCTGTCTTTTCTTTGGCAACTTTAACTTTCACCACCCTGCCTCTAAATTCGATCCGGAAAGAATAGGATTTCCATTGACTCGGCAGGTATGGACTAAAATGAAGCTTTCCATCCAAAATTTTCATACCGCCAAAACCCTTGACCAGGCTCATCCATGTGCCGGCCATGGACGTAATGTGGCATCCGTCTTCGGTATCGTTGTTATAATCATCCAGATCGAGACGGGCTGTGCGCAGGTAAAAATCATAGGCATGATCTTTATACCCAATCTTTGAAGCCAGAATCACATGCACACACGGAGACAGCGATGATTCATGAACCGTCATCGGCTCGTAAAAATCAAAGTTGCGTTTGATCTGCTCATTCGTAAAGTCCTCTTCAAACAAATACATACACTGCAATACATCCGCCTGCTTAATAAAACACGAACGAAGTATTCTATCCCACGACCATTTCTGATTCAATGGCCGGTCTTCAGGCCTGAGGTCTTTTACACTCAGTAACTCTTTATCCAGAAAACCATCTTGCTGCAGAAAAATTCCTCTCTTGGCATCTTCTGCATAGTACATCTTATCAATAATGTCTTTCCACTTGGCTGTTTCTTTCGTTTCTCCGAATGAGGTTAATCCGGCAATTTCATTGAATCGCTTATTGTCTGATTTTTTTACTTGATCAATAGCCCAAAGGGTATACCTCAGTGTCCACGTTGCGAGGTAATTGGTGTACCAGTTATTATTAACATTATTCTCATACTCATTGGGGCCCGTTACCCCCAGTATTACATATTTCATTTTATCGGCCGACCAATTGACGCGCTGTGCCCAAAACCGAGAGATGCCAATAAGTACTTCTAATCCAAACTCGTTCAGATAGGCGGTGTCTCCTGTATAATTAATATAATCGCGGATAGCATAGGCCATGGCGCTTGTCCGGTGGATTTCCTCAAATGTAATCTCCCATTCGTTGTGGCACTCTTCACCATTCATGGTAACAAATGGATAAAAAGCTGCTCCGTCAGTGAAGCCCAACTTCTTCGCATTTTCGATCGCCTTTGGCAAATGCTTGTAACGGTAAACCAAAAGATTTCGCGCTACCATCGGGTCCGCGGTACTTAAGAAGAAGGGCAGGCAATACGCCTCTGTATCCCAATACGTACTTCCTCCGTATTTCTCGCCTGTAAAACCTTTCGGCCCAATATTCAATCGTTCATCTTCTCCGGTATAGGTCTGTGTCAGCTGAAAGATATTAAATCGTATCCCCTGTTGCGCAGCGATATCGCCATCTATTGTAACGTCACACTCTTCCCACTTGTGGGCCCATTTAGCAACATGCGCTTTAAGTAGGTCGTCAAATCCTTTCTTATTAATCTCTTCAAGCTTTGCTCTGCACAGATTAACAAGATATTCCTTAGGATGATTTTCTGATGAAAGAACTGCCGCGTACTTGTAAATGACGAACTCCTCTCCTTCCTTTAGCTCTATCTCCACAACATTATCGGCATACTTCTCTTTTGTATTCGTGAATACCTTACCGCTGATTCGCTTCCCTTTTGCTTCCAACTCATACTCCATTCCCGTACACACATGAAATGAAGTCTTTTTTGTGCTTGCCGTTACGATGACCCAACCCAGTTGCGACTCCTGATGAATGGCCTCCCAGAAATTTTCATCATAGTTAGAGTCTTTATTCAACACATCAGCGTCAACCGTTAAGGTGATGGCGGCCTTTGCCGAAAAGTTTAGAGGAGTGATCGCATAGCGTATGGCCCCTACCTCGCCATCTGCCATGCTGCAAAAACGTTTTGAGTCAATGGCTACTTTCTTTCCATCTGAAAAAGTGGCTATGAAAGACCGATGGAGTAGTCCTTGTTTCATATCCAATACGCGCACAAACTTCTCTACCTTACATTTAGCCAGATCAAGACGCTGATCTCCGATTTGTATCTTTATGCCAATCCAGCTTGGTGCATTCAATACTTTTGCAAAGTACTCGGGATAGCCGTTCTTCCACCAACCCACGCGGGTCTTATCAGGATAATAGACTCCGGCCACATAGGTTCCCTGATGGGTGTCACCAGAATATTCTTCCTCAAAATTGGCGCGCTGGCCCATGCGACCATTGCCAATACTGAAGATACTCTCTGAAATCCGATTGAGGTGCGGGTCAAAGCCTTCCTCTATAATATGCCACTCGTGGTGTTTAAGATAGTTTTTCATGTGTTAATAATTGCTTTTTAGTCGCCCGATAAGTTATCGGGAGAATGCTCATTTCATAAGGTGTTCAAATTCTTTAAATCAAAATCTGCTGTATTCTTTACTATCATGTTTGCCTTGGCTAGTTGAATTGGCGAACCAATACCGATGCATTTCATGCCAGCACGAACCGCTGCCTCCACGCCTGCTTCAGCATCTTCAAATACAAGACAATCCTTTGGATGAACTTCCAATCGGGAAGCTGCTAGCAAGAAAATCTCAGGATCAGGTTTGGTATGCACGATCATTGTTCCATCAATCATAACATCAAACAAATATCCAATGTCCAATAATTTGATTACCGTTTCAGCATTTTTGCTGCTCGAGGCCAGTGCTATCTTTCTACCGCTTGCTCTTATCTGCTGGATTAATTCCTTTACTCCCGGAAAAATCTCATTGACTTTCATCTCATTGATGTATTCTACAAACCAGGTATTCTTTTTCGTTGCCAACGCTTCTTTTTCCTCCTTACTTTTTACAACACCTCCAAGCTTGAGGATAATCTCCAACGAGTCCATACGACTCACTCCTTTTAGTTTTTCATTCTCTTGCTCGGTAAGGTTAACGCCTAGTTCCGCAGCCAGGCGTCTCCACGCCATAAAATGATAGTGTGCGGTATCTACTATAACTCCATCCAGATCAAAAATGCAGGCTTTAATCAAAATAACGTTGTTAATGGTTTATGAAAAAAGGGAAACTCAGTCCCTCGATCAGACATGACCTTGCTTGATTATTTTATGGATTTCTTCCAATGGCTTAAATACATCAAAAGTTTTTCCTTGCGTGCGAAGTGCACCAAATGCGTTGCCATACTTTGCCGCAGTTATATAATCTTTCTTGTTCTGCAATAATCCAAAGCCAACGCCACCGGCAAATGAATCTCCACATCCCGTAGTGTCAATTACACCATTAACTTTAATGGCAGGTACCATCTCTTCATAAAACTTACCTTTCTTTTTAAAATAAGCCATGCAGCCTCGCGAGTCAACGGTTACGTAGACACATTTCACTCCCTTATCCAAACAATGCGAAGCAAAATTGCGCAGCATCTCTTTATCAAATTCCGGGGATTCATTGAACTCCTGACTTTCATATTCTTTCTTGAACCATGAGGCGTGCGCTTCTTCCAGGTTCATTTTAAGTACATCAATATAAGGCAGCCATTGATCACGATCAATCCAAAATTTTCGTTGACGTTCGCCATTAATGAGGCAGGAAGTTGTAGGACCGTGCGCGTCAAAGATTATCACTCCTTTACTTTTCTTTTTGAGATACCTCAAGGTGTCCAGCGAAATTTCATAATCGCTGATAGGAATAAAAACGAAGACACTGCAATTAACAAGATTCTTTACATCCTCTGGCAAGATAGGATCCATGAAGCCAGTCTGGCGCTCAAGACGGTTGTTCACGTCAACAAATTTCAGACTGATAATATCGCCCTGATCATTTTCGGTGGTAAGGTGTTTCAAATTAAGGCCCTTATAACCCTTAAACACTTCAACTACATTATCCAGATCTACAGCACGAAGGTGAGAAACCGGGATGATCTCCAAATCATCAACTGCCAAAGCAGAGAGTGCTATTACAGGATGAGTAACACAACCCCATTTCTGAATCAGGTCTCCCTGATGTGTAACAATATGATCTCTGGGGATGGGGCCAAGAATTGCAATCGGTTGCATAGTCAGTTTGTTAAAAATGCAGCCCCGAAAACACCGGCACTATCACCTAACTTAGGCTTCAGTATTGGTGTATCAAGGCGATTATTAAATATATACTTTTTTAAAGACTCTACCCCTTCTGTATAAATAATATCTATGTTCCCTACACCACCGCCAATTACAATTACATCAGGGTCTAAGATATTTACCACAACACTTAACGCCAATCCAAAAAAATGAGTCAACCTTCTCATAGTAAGGCTTGCGAATTCATCTTGCCCGGACTTGCTCAAAAGATAAATTTCGCGAAGAGACTTAGCTACACCCGATGTTGAATGATAGAATTTCTCTAAAGCCGGACCGCAAAGCACCATCTCAACACAACCACTCTTTCCACAATAACAGGACCCACCTGATTCGTCTAAAAAATTATGTCCCCACTCTCCGCCAATTCCATGAAGGCCATTGATAATCTTCCCTTCTACAACCACACCTCCGCCAACACCAGTCCCCATGATTACGCCAAAGATCACTTTTGCGTCAGGATATTTTTCCCTGACAATTCCCATGTTCGTTTCCGCTAGAGCAAAACAGTTAGCATCGTTGGCCATTATTAGTTCAACGCCCAATCGGGCTTCCAGCTCCTGCCTGAAAAGTCTATCGTTAAGGCATGCCGTGTTACTGTTTTTAATGGTACCCAATTCAAGTTCTACAGTACCCGGAGTTCCAATACCAATCTTTGCTGGCTTATAACCGATGGCTCGCTCCATCTTCTCCACCAGGAATTGAATTTGGTCCAGGATATGATCATACCCCTTGCTAGACTCGGTAGGAACTCGATCGCGAAAAAGCACATCGGGCTTACCTGCGGAATTCAAAATGACACCTTCTACTTTCGTGCCGCCAAGATCAATTCCCCAAAGATTAGTATTCAAGTCTTTCATCAAATTTTATAGATACAAGCTTCCCAGGGTTTTAGGAAATTCAATTGTTCAACCACAGGATAATTTCCAATTAACCGCTTTTCTTCTAGTAAGGACTCCTTCAGCAAATGCCGAATTTCTTTGTCAGAAAAATTCAGCAGCACTAGTAGTGTTGATTCTCCCTCTTCAGTAGCCATTTTGCGTTTATAAATAAAAAGCTTTTCATCGTCAGTCGCTATTGGAAGGTAGTGTCCATACGTTAAAACCAGGTTATCCTTTCTGATGCCGATCATCTTACGGAAATAATTGAGCACAGAATTTTCATCCCTCTCTTGCTGCTGCTGATTGATAACAGTGTATTTTGGATTAACTACCATCCATGGCTCACTTTTTGTAAAGCCGGCATGCTTAGACTCATCCCATTGAAAGGGGGTTCTTGCATTGTCGCGTCCCGTTCGATTCGCTATCGCGAGAAATTGCTCTTCGGAAACTCCACGCTTTTTTGCTTCCTGCCAACCATTGTGTGTTTCAATATCTTTTGAATCTGCTATTGATTTTAATTCGAGATTGACCATTCCCAATTCATCACCTTGAAATAAAAAAGGAGTCCCCCTCATCGAAAATAATAATGTTGCCAGAAGTTTTGCAGATTTCTCCCAATGCTGCATACTTCCCCAGCGCGATACCATGCGCGGAAAATCATGATTTCCCAGAAAAACACTTCCCCATCCCTTCGTCTTTAAGGCATCGTCCCATATTTTAAATATTTCCTTAAAATCTGTTAGTGTATAGGGCACCGGATCAAACCTTCCTCCCGGCCCCTGATCCATAAACATATGGCCGAAGTGAAAAATCATATTAAGTCCTTTCTTTTCATCCAGGTATTCAAGAGCATTCTTTGGAGTTATTCCCGGCCCCTCGCCTACCGTCATCATGTCATAATGATCCCACACACGCTCTCTCATCTCTCCAATAAATTCTTTAAGTCGCGGACCATTTGAATAATACTTCCGGATAGTTTCATTAAAATCGTGGGTATCAGTTGCGGGAAAATCAGTTCGCTTTGAAATAGCAGAAATTACATCCAGGCGCAGGCCATCAACTCCTTTATCAAGCCAGAATTTCATTACATCCCCTACCTCGTTTCTTACCACCGGGTTCTCCCAATTTAAATCGGGCTGCTTTCGTGAAAATAAATGCAAATAGTAGTCACCTGTGAGATCGTCAAGCTGCCATGCGCTTCCGCCAAAAAACGATGGCCAGTTATTGGGTGGCCCACCATGTACAGCGGGCCTCCAGAAATAATAATCGCGGTACTTATTAGTTTTTGATTTTCGGGACTCCATAAACCAAGGATGCTCATCCGATGAGTGATTTACCACCAAGTCCACAATAAGACGAATACCCCGGTCATGAAGACCTTGTAACAGTTCCTCAAAATCACTGAGCGTGCCAAATTCTTCCTGAATTTGATGATAGTCGCTTATATCATAACCTCCATCATCGTTTGGTGACTTGTAGATGGGATTAAGCCATACAGCATCTATTCCTAAATCTTTGATGTAATCGAGTTTTTCAATAATGCCTCTTAAATCTCCAATACCATCACCGTTGCTGTCTTTAAAGCTTCTGGGATAGATTTGATACACGACAGCTTCCTTCCACCAGGCTTTAGTTAATGTTGGATAGTCCGGCATAGCAAATGATTATTGGGCTGGGTGAAATTCGGTTGTGTTAGGATGGAATGTTTTCCAGGAGTGCCAATATTCCTGGTAAGATTGAGTTAGTTTTAATCTTGCACCTTTTAATTGTCCTTCCGTACACTCGCCCTTCAATGACCACAAGGATTTGGTGGATGAATCCATCATTAAATCTGTCGTTACATCGTAGCTAAAGTTCATAGAGTCTCGTAAAAATGTATGAAACGAAACGGTATCCGCTTCCAATACGACAAGCAATGGCGTATCTGCGATAACATCGTTTATCACCCGAACCTTCTTTAAGTCATGCCAATCATAGGCCGAGGCATGCGTACCCATCACAACCCCGACAACCCATGACTTCTCTCGCCAAGAAAGGGAATCTGCTCTTGCCAGGCCCTCTTTGGTCTTGCCCTCATCAAAGTTAATAAGAGAAGCATATTCCTCTTGAAACAAACTATCGGGCTGCATAATCATGGTATTTGGATAGCGATCAATCCAGGCATCAAGGCGCATTTGTTCCGATGGAATTTCATCAAGCAATTTTCCTTTTAGTGGCCCAACAATAGCCTCGCCATTCACCTGCCGCCACCAGCTTTTGGTACGACCATCTTCAAACATCGCATTGAAGTGATCCATGCCTACCAAACGAAAGTCTTCTGGTTTCCCATCCACCGCAGGAACATACACACGGCCAGTACGGCAGACTGTACAATATGTCACCATTATCGGTTGCCCGCCTACAACATCTCTTACCTGATGATGGTATCCAATCAACTCAATGGGATACGCCTTCTGCTCCCCGTTAATAGAAACACCTAAAATCAATTGCCGTGTAGGTATTTTACTATTCTCAGCCGAAAGAAATAACTTATTCACAGGCTGGTAAAACATTTTGTCTGCCAAAAATTGAAAGTTAAAAAAGTAGGCAACCACCAACCACAATACAAAGCTACCCGTCACAATAACTTTCAATTTGGCTGATCCAGTCTTCCACATAAGAATTGCGGGATAGGCAATTACTATAAACCCGATGATTCTAAATAAATTAATGTGAGACTCAATAAAGTAGGCAATCTCTATGGTTTGAAGACGCTGGCTCCCAGGAAAGGGCATGATGAAGTAGACATGAAGTATTTCGATGAGTAGTAATAGTATACAACCAATAAAGAAAAAGAAGAATCTCATTATTGAAAATCAATTACGCCTGCCAATGCCTTGTCAACAATGCTTCGCTCGGTTGTCACTTGTTCATCCCCCCAATTCATTTTAACTTTAAATTCAAGAAGGACTGCTTCCAATACCGATCTCATCCTGGGCTTATCAAAATAAAGCATGCCTGTTCTTCGTACAAAAAAATCCAATGAATTGCATACCATTTCATGCTGTAGCGTAAACCGCATTTCAGCTTTCGCTAACTCAACATCTGCATCTCCGGCTTGTAAGTCATCTAAGATCAGCTCGGTTTGCTTTCCATAATTACCCACCAGATAGTTCGCATACCCTTCTGGCAATTGTCGTGACTTTAATCGATCTGTAATTGAAGCTATAAATCGCTTGACTTCATTGTAATTCTTGAAATCAGATCCATAAAGCGTGATCTTGTGTGTCGCACAATCACTTAATTTGCGATTCGAAAATGTTCGACTGATAAGTTGATCGAGAACACGCTCTGCCATTTTCCGGTAGCCGGTCAATTTCCCCCCTGCGATTGAAAGCAATCCTGATGGAGCTTCAAAAATTTCATCCTTGCGCGAAAGTTCAGAAGCTGATTTACCTTCTTCATTGATTAAAGGCCTTAAACCCGCCCAACTTGATTCAATATCAGCGTTTGTGATATTTACCCCAGGGAAAGTCTGATTAATAGCGCGAAGAAGATAGGCAACATCTTCGCTGGTAGCGTGCACCTCCTCCTTATTTCCATTATAATTGGTATCCGTTGTACCAATATAAGTTGTTCGGCCACGGGGAATAGCAAAAATCATTCTGCCGTCCTCTTCGACATCGAAATAAATGGCTTGCTTCACAGGTAGTTTCTCTTTCGCAACGACTAGATGGACTCCTTTAGTCAAATGAAGATGCTTACCCTGTTTTGATCCATCCAGCTGCCTTAACTCGTCAACCCAGGGACCTGCTGCATTGACGACCGATCTGGATTTTATTTCAAACTCTTCACCACTTATTTCTTCACGAACCGTAGCACCCACCACCCTGCCTTCCTGATAAAGGAACCTTAGTACTTTGCAATAGTTGAGCACCTCTGCGCCATGTTGAGCTGCCGATTTAATAATTTCAATCGTCAACCGCGCATCATCCGTTCTATACTCAGCATAGATGGCTCCACCTTTAACATCATCCTTGCGCAGCAAGGGTTCCTGATGCAGCGTCTGATTTCTGGTGAGCATCTTTCGTTGATCTTCCGGTTTTACACCAGCCAGGAAATCATATAGCTTAAGTCCAAAAGAGGTAAGAAGGCTTCCGAAGCCTCGTTTCTCATGCAGTGGCAGCAACATTTTTTCCGGAACGACCAAATGAGGTGCGAGTTGATGCACTACAGCTCGCTCGCTTCCTACTTCTTTCACAAGGCCAAATTCCAATTGCTTTAAATACCTGAGCCCGCCATGAATTAATTTCGTAGATCGACTACTTGTGCCAAATGTAAAATCGCTCTTCTCAACAAGTGCTGTCTTCAATCCGCGAGCTGATGCATCCAACGCAATACCAGCACCCGTTATTCCACCACCAACAATTAACAGATCGTAGTGATTAGTCTTAAGCTTCTCAACGATGGAATGTCTTTGTAAATATGAAAGTGCCACGCATGCCTGTTTAACTCCCTAACTATCAATCCAACCTTTTGTTCGTTCAATTGCCTTCTGCCAGCCTCTAAATAACTTTGACCGGGTGTTATCGTCCATCGTTGGTAAAAATCTCTTCTGAATTTTACGATTAGCGATAATATTCTCCTTCTTCCAAAGCCCGATTTGAATGCCAGCTAGGTACGCTGCACCCATAGCAGTCGACTCAATCACTTCAGGGCGCTCAACTTCTGTTCCCAAAATATCCGCCTGAAATTGCATCAAGATATTATTAGCGCAAGCTCCTCCATCTACTTTGAGGCTTGCCAACTTCAACCCAGCATCTTCTTGCATGGCGTTGAGTATATCCTTTGTTTGAAAGGCGAGCGATTCTAATGTCGCTTTGATAATATGATCCTTTCCGGTGTCACGCGTTAATCCGAAAATCGCACCACGTGCATACATATCCCAATACGGAGCGCCAAGCCCGGCAAAGGCTGGCACCACATAAACTTCATTAGAACCTAAAGCCTTTGCAGCAAAATATTCTGAGTCCTTTGATTGATCTATTATATGAAGGCCATCACGGAGCCATTGCACTGCGGCACCTGCTATAAATACGCTTCCCTCCAATGCATATTCGACTTTGCCATCTATTCCCCAGGCTATTGTCGTAATCAGCCCGTTCTTAGAATATTGAATAGTGGTTCCTGTATTCATCAACATAAAGCAACCGGTACCGTACGTGTTTTTTGCCATTCCAGGTTGGAAGCATGCCTGACCGAACAAAGCGGCCTGTTGATCACCAGCCACACCACTGATTGGAATAGCGCATCCTTCATAGGTCCAGTTACCGAAATGAAAGGTAGAAGGTTTAACTTCAGGCAATAATGATTTAGGGATAGCCAATTCTGTCAGCATCCTATCATCCCATTTGAGATCTCGGATATTGAACAACATGGTGCGAGAAGCATTTGAGAAATCTGTTGCGTGAACCTTGCCACTCGTAAGTTTCCAGATTAACCATGTATCTATTGTACCAAAGGCAAGCTCTCCTCTTTCGGCCTTCTGCTTCGCGCCAGGTACATTGTCCAAAATCCATTTCACTTTTGTTGCCGAGAAGTAGGAGTCGATTACCAATCCTGTATTCTGCCGAACATAATCTGTCAATCCCTTCTCTTTAAGCTGCTCACAAATGGAAGCCGTTCGTTTGTCCTGCCAAACAATTGCATTGTAGATGGGAGCGCCTGTTTTTCTATCCCAAACAACTGTAGTTTCCCGCTGATTTGTGATACCTATTGCCGCTATTGAGGAAGGCTTAATATTGTTATCTCTGATTAATTTAAACAGCATCGATTGCTGTGACTCCCATATCTCTTCCGGATCATGCTCCACCCAACCTGAGTTTGGGTAATGTTGGGAGAATTCTTGTTGTGTGATGGCCTGAATTTGACCTTGCTCATTAAAAAGCACAGCTCTGGAACTTGTTGTTCCCTGATCGAGTGAGATGATGTATTTAGACATTAGGCAATAGGCATAAGTAGTAGGAGATATAAATATAGATTTAGCTAAACAACGTCTGATGAATCCATGCCCCTAACAATCCTCCCACGATAGGACCCACAACGGGTATCCATGCATAGCTCCAGTCGGCATCGCGCTTGCCCGATATCGGCAAAATAAAATGAGCAATCCGAGGCCCGAGGTCGCGGGCTGGATTAATAGCAAACCCAGTACTACCACCTAAACTCAGGCCAATAGAAATAATTAACGCGCCTACGACTAAGGGGTTTAATCCATCGGCAAAACTGTTAGCTCCAAGCACCAATAGCCCGAAGACGAGAACAGCGGTAGCGATAATTTCACTGATTAGATTTGGCAACGTTGATCGAATGGCAGGTGCCGTACAGAAAACAGCAAGTTTGGTGGAAGAATCCTCCGTTCTCTTCCAATGTGGAAAGAATTGTACCCAAACTATCGTTGCACCTACAAACGCTCCCAGTAACTGCGCCAGCACATACATGGGTACTTGATTCCATTCAAAGCTACCGGAGTAGGCTAGTGCTATTGTGACGGCTGGATTCAAATGGGCCCCGCTGATGGAACCTACCGCATAGATGGCAAGCGCTACAGCAAGGCCCCACCCTATTACAATTACCAGCCAACCGGCATTTTCAGATTTGGTTCCTTTCAACACAACACCGGCAACTACCCCATTACCTAAGACAATGAGAAGTAATGTTCCAAGGAATTCAGCGAAATAGGTTGACATAATTCTAGTAAGTTAGTTTTATCATAAATATACAAGGATGCACGCAAGTTTCCATCGAGAACATATATTCAGTGAGTCCTGCCCTTAGTATTTCTCGCTACCCACAACAATATTTATGCTAGTGTCTCCTGAAAATGGGATTCCTCCAGTTGTCAAACCTTCGATGTGAACACTCATCTGCCCTATATCATCAGTACAGAAGAATTCCACGCTGGCCTTGCCGTTTACATCTGTTTTAATATATGGATTCCAATACAGGGTTGATCTGAACTTTGGATTCTCGTGCCTTACTAGATCAGGTGGTGTGAAATATAAATTAACTGGTTTACTGAGGCCATCAATCATTAATGAAGAATCCAAGAAGGGCTCGCGGGCATCTCCCTTCTTTGCTTGAACAGTGACTATTCCGTTCTTTCCGAACAAGCCAAGTGGCAAAAGTTTTCGTGGGTCATTAATGATTTTTACCGTCAACAAATCAGAGGGTTTAAGAGAAAGAAAGTAATCAGTATTTTTTGTTGCTACCCCATCAATGATATAAACTGGGTCACCTGTTGCTGCTACAGACATTACTTCAGGTAAGAATATCCGAACTATGTTCTTCTTCTTTACTTTGCGATGCTGCATAGATGGAATCACCTCCCTGACCAACTCCTCCATAGTTGGAAAAATAGTATAATCCTCGATATCAATGACGATATCTGCTTCATTGATCTCTTCCTCCCAATCATTTGAAATCGTACCATTTATTTTTTGATCCCTGGATTGGTAAACATCAAATGAATGTTCAATCAGTTTCCGCTGAGCAACAAAGGTAGCGTAACGATCTGGCTGCTCTGTTTCATTCGCCTTGAGAGGCTTGATTGAAAAAACGGGTTCATTTTCCCACTTGATTTTCAGCCCGGGCACCTCTTCACCATGCTTCGCTCCTCCAACATAAAAATACTTCTCAGCAAAAAAAAGAAGTTCATCGTGCCCAAAGAAATCAGGCATCGCTAAAAATACTTTTCCTTTTTCAATCGGTGTTTGGAATCGTAATCTGCTTTTTTGAAAATAAAAGATAGCCTGCATGAATTCCGGCACCGATGCAAGCGAATCCTCCAAGTAGACTGTTCCTCTTTTTTCAATTCCAGTCTTAAATGAGAACTGAGACCTTTCTCCGCCCATTTTCATTATACTAGTCCATGGAATCTCATTGGGAATTGAAATGAGAAAATTATCGAGGCTGGCTCGCCAATTCGAGTCTGATCGATCGATTAAATACTTACTTCCCCCGTTGGATAGAAGGTCTAGCTCATCAATCAATGAATTTTCAGCGAGCGGGTCAAAGAGTGCTTTATTAATGACTTTAATCGCAAATTCGCCTTCTACGGGCTGGCCATTGCTATTCGTTAGCGAAACTTCTAGCTGTATTTTTTCTCTCGTTTGAAAATTCTTCCTAGGGCCCTCAATCCTTGTCTTGATGCCAGACACTCGCTCATTGTAAAAATTACGACTTGCCAGAAGTTCTCCATTGTCTGTAAGCAAAGAAATAGAAGCCAATCCGCCTGGCAAATCACCTAATGCTAATTTTAACTCGATTGAATCCTTATCATCGTTAAGAGCCCTAATTGTTTGATAGGCCCTTCCACGATTGCTCAATACAATGAAAAGCTCCTTATTTCGATAACGAGAGTCACGAGGTGATAATATTCTAACCTTTACTTCCTCCTGCAGCTCTCCACGCTTTAGAAATATGCCACATCCATCGTCTTCTGTTTTTGTGAGAGGAAATCGGATTGACTCACCAACTGCGCTTACAAAATAAGAAGCTCCGCGCTTTGGTAGAAAGGTGAGGGAAGCTATACCCTTGCGATCTGTTGTAGCACGACTGACCTCCACACCTGCAGCATCAACAATTTGAACAGCTATTCCGGGCCGATGTGTTCTGACGCTTATGCGGTTTGGAATGTTTCCGACTAAATTGCCGCCCTCTGCAAAGGTGCTTATGTCATGAGATTCATCTAATACAACCTCGTTTTTCCGAACGATCATCAACTCTTTACTAAAAGTACACACAGGACTGCTATCCGTTGTTTTGCTAGGGTATGCCGTTACTATATAAGCTCCAGCTGTTAATGACTCCGGAATCACAAGTTGATTCCATCCAATACCATTAGCTACCCTAAACAAAAAATGCACCTTAGTCAAACCCTGAAAATCGAATAGCTTAAAATCAATCAATAGATTGCCTTTGACTCCAACAAAATCTTCAGTTAACAGGTATGCTTTAAAATAAGCAGTGTCTCCGGGGTAGAACTTACTTTGATTGAAAGAAAGATAGAGTTTAGTCTTCGGTGAGGCAGCATGATAAGCATTAAATTTTTGAGTCAGCGTTGTTACTGTCAACTGGCCTTTCGCATTGAAAAACGAGACCATAAGAAAAGCAATCGTTAGTATTCTCTTACTCATTGCCAAAGTTCGGGTCTAGTCGTGGTGGCATTTGGATAAGAATTATAGCAAGGGGTTGTGATAAAGTCCATTGGAACAAGTGGATACGGAACATCCGTTGGATAGATAAATATGGACTTCTTCTTTAATGAGGTGGCCCAAAAGATTCCAATTACCTGATTGGATGAGTTTAAAGACTTAATATTTCCTCTAATTTCCCCCGAAGGAGGCTGAAACAGGCTCGAAGAACTTTCCTTTTGCGTCCGCACTAATCTAAAAAAATCAAAAGCCTTCCTTGAAAGGCTCATCTGCTCTACTTCAACCAGGTACTTGTCATTAAGAGTGGCGTTACTAATAGGCACTTCACCTACTTTTATATTTTTGAATTGATTATTACTTACCAATTGCGTGTCAGAAAGTTGAGGACTTGGTTCATAGTGGGCGGCCCAGCACTCACAGCAACTGCAATCACCTATCTTTTCAAGCTTCCCACCTGTACCTTCCTCTGGAAGCAAAATATACCCGCTGCATGGGAATGGGTTTTTATAGGGTGTATAAGGAGGTACCCAAGTATAATGAAGTGCAGGATGTGTAATTACTTTATAGGTTCCTTTGAATTTCCAACGCACAAAGTTTTCATTTCCACTACCCGCATCAGCATCAACATAAATATTAAACACATCAGCTGCAATTTGACCGAAAGGCTCAACCCGTGTTCTGGCTTCAAACTCATATCTTATCTCTTCTAATTCACCTACTGGACTGAGCTTATCAGGCTCAGACTCAAAAATATTTCCGTCAGAAGTTTCTACACGTATATGGTACGAGTTGCCAACTTGTCCCCGTATTATTCCCCCCGTCATATAAATACCCGGCTCCTTTTCAATAAAACTTTCTTCAACTCCCCCATCTGCAAAGAGGGTGACCTTTGCATTCTCCACTGGCGTGCGAATCAATGAGTCTGCATTTAGGCTAAAGCCCTTAGAAATACTAATGGTGTAAGGTCCGGGGTTATCAGAAATAAAGCCGTCAATCACAGTAAAAAATTGCGCTCCTGGAACTGCAAAGTCAATTTGCTCTACACATCCACTTATCAACATGAATATCACCAACCACTTGATATTCACCTTATCTAATATAAGTTTAGGTTTCATTTGAACTTGAAGTTATAGCTGATAGAAGGAAATACGGTTCCAATAATTGAAAGTTGATATGGCCTTGGAATGCCTGTTCCAGCGTTTTTAAAGAAAATTGAATAAGGATTCTTTCGCCCGTACACGTTGTAAACAGAAAAGACCCACATCCCTTCTATCCTTCTTTTTCGCTTGTGATTACCCTCAATAACCAGGGCAACATCAAGCCGATGGTATTCAGGAATTCTATATTGATTACGAGTTGAAAAGTAAGCCGCTACGGTATTTTCAAACTGAAAAGCCGAAAGCGGAATGGTAACTGGTCTACCTGTGTGATAGGTAAAATTTCCGGTAAAGAAATGCCTTCGCGAAAGGCTATACTTCCATGATAAGTTAACAATGTGCGGCTGATCAAAGTTTGCCGGGTATTTTTTTCCGCTATTGATAGATTCGGATGACGTTGGGCCTGAAATTACCCGGAAGGTTCTGGAATAGGTATAATTGAATGATCCGGTCAATCGCCCTGTATTCTTGGATAAGAAAGTCTCGACTCCGTAAGAGAATCCTCTCCCTTGTAACAAATCAGTTTCAATATTCTTATTTAATATGAGTTGCGCACCGTCTTTAAAGTCCAAAACATTCTGAATTGATTTATAAAACACTTCAGTCGATGCTCCATATTTCTTTTCAACAAAATCTCTAAAATAACCCAATGAAATTTGGTCAGATCGTTGCGGCTTAAAATAGTACCCACTCGGCTGCCAAATATCTACCGGGGTGACAGCGGTTGAATTAGTTACAAGATGGAGGAATTGATACATTCGGCTATAGCCAAGTTTAACTGATGAGGTAGAGCCTGCTGCCCATCGAAGTGATAACCGAGGTTCAAGACCCAGGTAACCCTTAATGGCTTGGCCTCTTCTAAAGTTAAGGGTATCAACTATACCTGTCACTTCACGTGGCGTGCCTTCTTTATACAGGCTGACATTGGAAGGGCCAAACGAAATAAACAAAGGCACCCTGACACCACCCTCAATAAATATTTTTTCATTGAATGACCAGTCATCGGCTATGTAAAAAGCATTCTCAATTGAATGTTGCTTATCCAGCGAAAATGCCCTTGCATTTGATTCCGATGAACCAGGCCGCAGACTTCCGGGATTAAATCTGTAGTCCAATAACTGCATACCAAAATTGATTTTATGAGCGCCATTTTGATAGTGAAAGCCGACCTTGATCACGGATGAAAGTATGCTGTAAGAAAGCACGGAGGCAGTCAATGGCTGGCTGTTAGTTACGCTGTATCCATAACTACTTATTCCTGCAACAAATTCGGAGCTTAATTTGCCAGATAACTGGCGATCTAATTTTACCGAGCCCTGAAGGTTATCCCAACGATAAGTGGAGTCGCCTACCAATCTAAATTCATCTTTGCTAGAGTATCCTGAAAATGATAGCTTAGAATGGTCTTTAAATTGGTGTGTAAGCTTAAGCGTTCCATCATAAAAATAAACCGAGCTTTTTCTCAAATCCACGTAGTCTGTACGGATAGAGTTAACTAACCAATTAGAATACGTGGATCTAAATGAAGTGGCGAGCGATGTTCTTTCTTTTTTAAGAGGGCCATTGATCGTAATATTGCTTGTAATCACTCCAATACCTGCTTTAACATTCCATTTTTCAAAGTTGCCATCTTTAGATTGAATGTCTAGAACAGACGATGCTCTGCCACCATATTCCGCTGGGACTCCGCCACGATAAAAGGTAACATCTCGAATAGCTTCTGAATTAAATGACGAAAGAAATCCAAATACATGAGAACTATTGAATGCTGGTAGTCCATCATAAAGTATCAGATTTTGATCAACGCTACCTCCTCGTACATTAAACCCCGTGGCTGCCTCACCTACAGTAGTTACACCGGGCAAAGCCTGCACTTGTTTAATAAGGTCTGTCTCACCAAGAAACGCTGGAGTTCGCTTAAATTCACTGACGGTCATTTGAATCTGGCCAATTCTACTAGTCGCTAACTCTTGGGTGGCCTGGCTCTGGATTACAACTTCCTCCAGTATAATGGGCACCCTATCCATTTCAAGATTGATTTCTCCATTTCCGTAAGCCAACAGATCAATAACCTTACTCTCATAATCGACAAAACTGAAGCTCAAGACGTGAATGCCTGGCGAAAGAGTCAGACTATAATTACCCAATTGGTCAGTTGTGGTGCCGTACTGGGTATCGCTGACCCGAATACTTGTTTGAGCTAGTGGTTCACTCGTCTTTGCATCGATTACATTGCCTGAAATTGTAATTTGCTGCCCCTTTTTTAAACTTCCTGGTTCACCAAAAACTAATCTTTCTATTTTCTTTTTTTCGCGGACAGCATTTTCAATGGCCTTGTTTCGAAGTAGCGCCTGAGACGGATCTTTAATAATTACTACAACCTGTGGATAAACGCTAACATAATTTACGTCGGTACCAAGAAAAAAGGTATCGAGTACTTCTCCAAGCGTCTGGCCCGTGTAGTTCTGTAGAAAAGTAACCGATTGAATCCACTCCGGAATAAAGTAAAAATGAGCATTCTCTTTCTTCCCAATTTCAGAAAGAACAGTAGCTAACTGCTTCCCCTCCTCGGTACCATCAAACTTATATTTAAGAATATCCTGGCCACTCGCTATAAGTGAACCGCACAGCAAAAATGATAGCAATACTTTCCTGAATACTATTGAATACTTCATCACATTCGCCCGCAGGATACCAATATTAAAGGGATTGATGGTATCATATTTTCATCCCTAATTTAGGCAAATGCCCCACGCGATCAAACCATTTGATAGAGGAATCAATGGCATTCCAAAACAAATTTTGTTTAGTGCTTTGCAATAAAGGGAGCATCAGGCCCTTGGTCTTCCTGGGTAGGTTGGATTACCATTGTGGCAAAAGAAGCAGCCAATAAAAGAATACCGGCAAAGGTAATTGCATTGCCGGGATCCTCGCCTAAAAGATTCTTATATACGTATCCAAACGTCAATGTCTGGATAATCATTGGCACTACAATCATCATGTTGATGATGCCCATGTAAACTCCATAGCGCTCCCTAGGAATACTGCCAACTACCATGATATAAGGTACTCCCATCATACTGGCCCATGCGATACCGAAACCAACCATCGGGGCGAAAAGCAAAAATTTGTCTTCAATGTGAGGAATGATAAAGAGGGAGATCGCGGCAAAGCCAAGGCAAAGCATGTGAACATATTTAGCACTGATTTTTCTCGCCATCCACACCAATCCAAAGGCAGAAAGAAATGTGACAATATTATAGAATCCATTGACAAGCCCCGTCCACCCGACAGCTTCCTCATACGCTTTTGGATTCAAGGCTGCGGTCGTTTGCCAAACTGATTTGGCAATACTATGTGAAATAAACTGCCAATAGCAGAACATGGCATACCATTGAAATAGGTAAACCAATGCTAACTGCCACAGGGCTTTGGGCATATCTTTGATCGCTTCAACAATTTCGATAAAGGGAACCAGAAAGCCTTTTGGCTGAGCCTGCAGTGCTTTTAATTCCTCATCGGTTGGTGGTATTTCAGGCGTAGTAGAAACGGACCACAGCACGGACACGAGTGAACAAACCGCTCCAACAAAAAAAGAACCAAATACCCAATATGGAATTCCGGTCTGTCCATCATCCGTAATGGTTGTGCCCGTAATTAATCGTTGAAAAAAATAAAGGGAAAGGTTTGCCAGTGTGATACCAAGGCCGGTGAAAAAGCTCTGCGTAAGAAAACCCATCGCCCGCTGCTTCGCATTTAGCTTATCTGCAATAAATGCCCTGTAGGGTTCCATCGCTGTATTGTTTGCGGCATCCAAGATCCATAAGAGGCCAACTGCCATCCAAAGCTCCCGGCTAAATGGAAACAAAAAAAGGCAAAGACTGCAAAAAACAGCACCTATCAGAAAGAATGGTTTTCTGCGCCCCCAGCGAGGAGACCAAGTCTTATCACTTAGCGCACCAATAATGGGCTGGATCAACAAGCCCGTCATTGGGCCCGCAAGATTTAGAAGTGGTAAGTCTTCAGGACTAGCATGTAAAAATGTATAAAGAGGATTAATGGCTGTTTGCTGAAGCCCAAAACTATATTGGATTCCAAAGAACCCAACATTCATGTTGATAATTTGAGAGAAGGTAAGATTAGGTTTTTGAACAGACATGTATAGACCGTTAAATTAATCTAACTCAATTATTGCAGCAAGTACTTCACTTACCGCCTTGCTCTATCCTTCCCTTCGTGTCTTCAGTTTCGAAATTATGAATTCACCAATGGCTCTCCCCTGAATCTTGCCTGCTTCACAAGCCGGAAAATAATGAATACCACCATACACTCTACTGACGGCAGCCTCTTCAGAAGCCTTTAAAAAAGAGTCAAACTTACGCGGGCTCATACCAAACTCTACCTCGGTAGAATCAGTGAATGCATAATTGTCTCCAAATAATCTTGTTAATGTAACGGCAGCAGAAGTTGAGATGACACTATGTCCACTTGTGTATTCAGGAAACGGAGGAGTTTGCAACAAAGGAACCCAGTCCTCATCAATATACTGGTTGATGTAGGACTCGGGACGAATCAATTTGCTCCGGTATTTCTCGTCCCAACAACTAATAAATCCCTCAATTAACGCAACAGAAACATGAACATAAGCTTCTGAGACCTTGAAGATATCAGCCTTACTTTGATTACTAACAACCCTTGTAATATTCATCCAGTGTCCGCCAGGCGAGATTTTCTTGGTGGCAAACATTACGTGTCCCTTTACATTCATAACAAAGGGATTGCAATCCCAAAAATTGGCAATCTCTCGCTGTTCGTCCGTCAGTTCTTTTCCAATAGTGTAAACCTGCTCTGCTTCCTTATAAAATTTACTTCTCTTGTCAATGGCAAATGGCGTTGGGCGATCTGGCATGAACTGAGCCGCTGAGTCAATGATAAAAGTTCTTATCTTATTCCAATGAGGTTCTACTGCATCCATGTAGGCAGGAGGTGTTGGCTTCCAGGTAGCAGGATCATTTAATATAGAATACTTGGGGAAAGACCTACTCTGCTTATAGTTGTCTTTGGACGACCATGCTATAATATGGTCAGCCACCTTTGTTCCGTACTCAATCGATCGATCATAAACATCATCAGGAACATCAGCTTCTTTGAATTTCAACATCACACCGGCATAATACTCATCTATCTTGTCTTCAGAGAACACCAATGTTCTTCCGACTTTTAGCATTGCCTGAACGGAAGCGAGAGGAAAACAATATTCAAGTTCGGGATCCGGTTGAGGAACAGCCTCCAGGCCGTGGAGTTGACCTGCAAGAGATTGAAAGCTTTTGTTCTGTGGTATTAATGCTTCATACCCTGCAATACTCGTATAAGCGTAGATGCGGCTGGCTACAGGAGGTGAAAAGATATCATGAACGATGACGTCCGTTATTTTCTTTATTGACGCATGAATAATTTCAGGATCTTTTGTTATGGTTTTATAGTCTTTTTGTGGACCAGAACAAGAAATAAGCAGACACGTCAATACCCCACCTATCCAATATCCATCTAATTTGATCAGTCGTTTCATAATTACTTATTTTATTATGTAACTAGCCCTTGAAACGCCAACACCTTTAATTTCAAGGGACTTCCATTTCTTAGGAAGTTTGTTTTTAGTTTGTTGTATTCCTGTGTCTGTAATTCGTAATCCACCAAAGCCAAAAATAACAGACTGTAGCATACCTCCCGCTCCGGTTGCAAAGTAGGGATTCGTACCGCCTGCAGTTTCTGAAAGTACGCCAAAGGGAGGAACCTCATTAGGCCTGTAACTCTTAATAAAAATATCATAGGCCTTCTCCGCATTGCCCAGACGAGAGTAAAGTGTAGCTAAGACAGCCTGACCCATTGCAGGGCCGTTAGGAGAAAAGCGAGGCTCATAATACTGAAGGTCCTTTTCAATCTGCGCCTTATCAGTAATGACATCCAAAGGGTACGATAGTAGATTAACATCAACCTGCTTAATAATCACTCCATCATAAGTTGCATTTTCGCGAGTAGTTCCATCAGGAAACTTTAGAATTGGAATATTCTGTGCTACATGTTCCCAATCAGGATTCGGAGCTATTCCATTCTCTTTAGCAGCCTGAGTTGCATAGCGAAGCACCGTAATTGCCATACCATTTGTAAAGGCGTTATTATCTATATTCTCTTCCCACTCATTAGCGCCAATCACATTATTAATTTCATATTTTCCCAGGCCCTTGCGTTCTACCCTGCTAGCCCAAAAATCGGCAACCTCTTTTAAAATTGGGTAACCTCTTTCGCGCAACCATTGCTTGTCATGCGTCACTTGGTAATACTTCCAGGCGGCCCATCCTACACAACCGGTGATGTGCTGTTGAAATGGACCTGTCAAAGCCCACACAGGTGTATCTTCAGAACCTTGATCTGAAGACTCCCATGGAAACATCACACCCTGGTAGCCATGCGAAAATGCGTTCTGTCTTGCAGCGTCCAATCGTTGAAAGCGATATTCTAAAACGGATTTAGCAATCTCCGGTTGAAGAGCAAGCAGCGGAGGATACATCCATAACTCAGTATCCCAAAATACGTGACCATTGTAGCCAAGTCCGGAAAGGCCCATCGGAGATAAACTATATCCTGTTCCTTCCCTCACAAAAGAATACAAGTGATACAAAGCAAACCGAATATCTTTTTGTGCCTGAAGGTCGCCCTCAACGATAATATCACTCTTCCATAGTTTTGCCCACGCCTCCTCATGTCGTTGCAGTAGACGCTGAGTTCCTTCCAACTTCGCAAAAATAGTGAGTCGTTCCGCTTCATTAAGTGCATCTTCATAATGCTCGGTAGAGGTTGCTGATGATACTATGCTAAAAGTATAGGTCTCCCCTGCCTTCAGGTATTTAACAAATTTGGCGAGGTGCATGTTGTAGTCCCAATCTTCATGAATCAGATCAGGCTCTTGCCCGTGCGGTTCTGAAAATATAAAACTGTTGCTAGCCGCAACCGTGTGCTTGCCCGAAGGGCTTTTAGCCACAGAAGTCAATAAAGGTATTGTCACATGAGGTCGATCTATCTCGCTATAAAGATTTCTGATATCAATAAGGTGATTAGGAGCTTCGATTACACTCATAGGTGTGATTCTGACATCGCTTTTTGCTTTGATCTCCACCATCGTCAATGCGGTATAAGGTAGATGACGAAGTGCCATCGTGGTATGCTTCACGCTTACCTTGCTTCCAACATCAAAGGTAGTAGTAAGCGCTGCCCTCTTCATGTCAAGTACTTGTTTGTAGTCGCTGATGTCCCTTATTGAAATACGTGTATTATCAACTTCCAAATTCATATTGACGTGGTTGAACGTCTTCAAAATATTTGAAACTCGTCCACGTTGATAATAGTCATAAACTCCATTAAGCACCACATCTTTTACCTTCATTGGCTCAGGAGAAGAAACTACACCAATCATTCCGTTGGCAACGGTAACACCATAATAATTATTAGGGTCAATTGCCTTGGCTTCAATGATCCAATCAGCGGAAGATTGAGCAGCGAGCTGAAATTGTAATAAAGCGAAAATTACGAGCGTTACAAGTTTTCTGGTGGTCATGGCTGTCTCACTTTAAATGCTAGTACCGAGTCATTATTACGGGAAACTACATAGAATTTGTCCTTATTTGAAAGGTTTCTTACTGTTTTAATATCTCTGGTTTCTCCTTTTACCACGAAGCCGGACTGTGCCGGGGTCAAAGGTTTAAATTTTCCTTTTCCTTCATTGAGGAGGATCAGACCAAGGCCAGCATCGTAAGGGCCTAACTCGGGCTGTGTGGCGGTTGAATTGCCCCCAAGAAACAAATCATCAACACCATCGTGATTCAAGTCATCAAAGAGGATAGAGTAAACAGGAAATAGCTGAGCTTCATCTGGCAATGGAACTACGTTAATCGAATCTCCCCTATTTTCAAGCATCACCGACTCAAATAATTCAGCTTTCATTTCTGCTGAGTTACCTTTTTGTAAAGGAGTGATAATATCCTCCAGTTTAACGTGGCGATAGTCCTTGTAGCGCAAAAACTTTTTCTTCAACAATGGCAATTGCTTAATTAACTGATCACGAGAGGGGAAGGGATAACTCGCTTCGCCATTATAATAGACTAGAATATGATCTGATCCTCCATTTGAATCAAAATCACCTAAAAACATTCTTACTGGCTTATTCGCAGAAGCTTTTAAGCGAGAGTTAAGTCCAAAGTTTCCAGCAACCCAGTCTACATCACCGTCATTATCAAAATCGTTAGCCGCAATAGTATTCCACCAACCATGAGTCTTTTCCAACCCATACTCTTTTGTTCGGTTAGAGAATTTGTGCAACTCGTTTTGTATTAAAATTGTAATTGGCATCCACTCGCCTATCAGGATAATGTCGATTAGTCCATCCTTATTTATATCACTCCAAACAGCATCATTTACCATCCCTGGTCGAACAACGGTTGGATTATCGAATGTGCTTTTTCCTAACCATGCGGGGTCAGGCAAAAAATTTCCTGCCCCATCGTTGACAAATAAATAACTCGGAGGGCTCATTCCAAAAAGCATGGGAAAAACGTTGGAGCCGATAAACAAGTCAATGTCGCCATCTGCATCAAAGTCGGCCGGGCGAACACAAGAAGCATTGAAGTAAATATTCGGAAATCCGGAATTGGATCGAGCTAATTTCCCTTTTCCATCATTAAGGTAAAGGCGAGGAAGTAATGTTTCTGACCTTCCAAAATCTTCATGCCCACCAGAGACTACAACTAGATCAAGATCTTCATCTCCGTCTACATCGAGAAAAGTAGCATCAACATCTTCGCAAAACGCATCCTTTGCAAAATCGTTTACCTTAGAAAGTTCCCATTCCCCATTCCCTATCTGTAGAAATAAACTTCCCGGTTGATTTTTAGCGCCTCCAACAAAGACATCATCCATTCCGTCCTTGTTAACATCACCAACGGCAAGCGGAGGTCCTTCTCGGGTAAATGCCTTAGGAATCAGGCCCTCTCTACCAAAGGCATTAAAATCATCCTCTTTATGCGTTGTTGAAAAAAATTTGGCAGGGGTAAGCAGTGAGGTCGATTTTTGATACTTATTAAAATCAAATTTGGTCGAAGCATCAGAATAATTTAGCTCAAGGCGCCTCTTAGAGGTAACAATTTCTTGTGATTGGCCATCAGGCCATATTACCAAAACAGTTATCGGCTGACTTGTATTCTGAAGACCAAACGAAAGTGTATAGTCAGAAGAAGAGCACCACCCTCTGGTAGGAAATAGTTCCTGCCATTGACGATGATTGTCCTGAGTTACCAGAATTCTTGCACCCAAACCAAAAGGATTTTTACTCTTTGGATCACCCCGTAAAGAAATTTTTAAGAATCGATCAGAAGGGGATGTATTTCGATAGACAAAGGCCTTTTCATTGATGTTGTTTATGACAAGATCAAGGTCGCCATCATTGTCTAAATCACCATAGGCTGCACCTGTGGAAAGGCTTGGGGTAGAACTACCCAACTCTTCACTTCTGTCGCTAAACGATTTACCATTCAAATTGGTAAATAAAAAATTACTAACGCGGCCATCAGGCATCTCCTTTATGGTTGGTAACACCGAACTTTGCATCGCTCGCTGTGCAGAATCGTTGGAAATAAAACTTATATAGTCCAGGTCATTAGGCCTCTTGGCGATACCATTAGAAACGAAGATATCCTTCAAACCATCTCCATTAAAATCGGCCAACAAGGGGCACCAACTCCAATCCGTTGCCTCCACGCCCGCTAAGGGAGCAATGTCTGTGAAGTAAACCCTTCCGGAATCAAGTAGGCCTTGGTTTATTTGAAGCGTGTTTCGCGAGACTTGTTTATGATATCCATAACTGAGTTTGAACTGATATATCTCGTAAGAGTCCTCTCCGGCAGATGTTTTAATTACCTCTTCATTTTTAGGCAACATATCCAACGTGACGATATCAGGCCAACTATCATTGTTCACATCGGCAATGTCATTTCCCATTGAGAACCGACTTGTGTGAGGCATGCTTTTTTCCAATGACTGAAGAAATTTTCCATTCTTCTGGTTGATGTATAAATAGTCATTCTCGTTAAAATCATTAGAAACATAGATATCTGGATAGCCATCCCAATTAATATCAGCTATTCCAATTCCTAATCCGTACCCAATGGCACTATTAAGTATCCCGGAATGTTCTGTTATGTCGGTAAAATAGCTTGACCCGTTCTGTGCCAGATCATTTCTATACATTCTATCGCCCGCTAATGAATCACTTCTAAAACGGAGAGATGCCTTGCCTAAGGATCGTTCAGTGTGAACCGAGTGATTCAGTAAGTACATATCCAGATCACCGTCAAGGTCATAATCAAAAAAGGCCGCCTGCGTTGAAAACCCTTGAAAATTTAAACCGTACCGCTCTGCCTCTTCAGTGAATGTCAAGTTGCCTTTATTAATGAATAGCTGGTTATATCCATTAAAGTTTTTATACTTGCCAACTCCGCATAAGTAAATATCAAGAAGTCCATCCCCATTTACATCGGCCATTGTTACGCCAGTTTTCCAATTTCCTTTGCCCTCTACGCCAGCTTGCTTAGTGATGTCTTCGAAACGGAAATCTCCCTTGTTAAGATAGAGTTTGTTTGTGCCCTGATTAGAACTAAGATAAATATCGGCTAAGCCATCATTATTGATATCGCCAATAGAAACTCCGCCTCCGTTGTAGAAATAGAGGTATTCAATAATATTGAATTGCTCGCTTTCAGTAAGCTGGTTTGTAAAATTGATATAAGAATGGTCAGAGGAAACAGCCTCGAAGAGTGTTTGTTTATTTTGGGAGCAACTGAAGAAAAAAGCTATAAGAGATAGCGCAACAGTGTAGCGTCCCACTATTTATTTGGTTTAAGTACCACTAAAGACTCATTATTTCTTGCAATCAGGATTAAATCCTGACCTTTAATCTTAATTCGCTTAATGTCCCTTGCCTCACCCTCCAGCTTCAGCCCGCAATCCCGCCCAAGAACAGTCTTAAAATTGCCTTTGCCATCGCCCCTTAAAAAGGTACCATAACTTGCATCGTATCGGCCTACTTCTGGCTTTACTCGATAGATATTCCCCCCCAATAATATGTCAGCTAATCCATCTTTGTCATAGTCATCGATAGAGATGCCGTAGACCGGTGAAAATTGAGCCTCAATCGGCAATGCCTTAACTTCAAACTGCCCGGCACCATTATTAAGAATGATGGATGTAACCAATGTCTTTGCTTCCGCTTTGACAGAGCTCTTGAGCTGTTCTTCAGAAAAAATATCAGTGATTGTTTGGTTCTTGTAACTCTCATACTTAAGATATTTTTTCTTTAAAGACGGTATTTGGGATAGTAAATCATGACGAAGAACCATGGGGTAGCTCTTATCACCTTCGTACGTGCATATTATTTGCTCTACAGTTCCATTTTGATCAAAGTCACTTACCCACATATCAACGGGCTTTTGCTCACTAGCTCGAAACCGCGAGTTCAGGCCATGGTTCCCTGCCACAAAATCTATGTCACCGTCCTTATCTACATCATGTGCCTCTATACAATTCCACCATCCCTGAGTGTTCCCCAAACCTGCCGTCTCTGTTCTGTTCTCAAATTTTCCATCCTGCTGAATAAAGACAGAAATCGGCATATATTCCCCCACCACAAGCAAGTCCCAATCTTTGTCTCCATCAACATCCGACCAGGCAGCATCTGTGATCATTCCGATCTTAGTTAAGCCAGGCACAATCTTGTCCGTTACATTAGAAAAAAAACCTTTACCATTGTTATTAAGTAAGAAACCATTGACTGGATATCCATAATAAAAAGGCAGCAAGCGAACACCCACAAACAAGTCAAGGTCACCATCTTCATCATAGTCAATTACCTTAACAGTGCTCGAACTTTCAAACGTTGAAGCAACGGGCAACAGTTGGTTCGATTTAGAAAACTTCCCTTTCCCATCATTAATGTAAAGTCGGTCAGAGAGTGCTGAAGAATTGGAGGAGAATTCATTTCCTCCACTGCAAACATAAATATCCTGATCACCATCCTGATCTGCATCAAAAAATGTACAATCAATGTCTTCGGATTGCCTGTCTTGTAGGAAAAGTGATTCATTAGTGGATTTAAATTTTCCATTTAAATCTTGAACAAATAATTTACCCGGTTGCTCTTTTGCTCCGCCAATGTAAAAATCATCTAACCCATCACCATTGACATCGCCAATGCAAACCTTGGGACCCTCAGTACTTAACATGTGAAAAGTTAGGCGGTCGCGGTCAAAATCCACAAATTCATTCTCTTGATGTTTATAGTCTAGTTCTATTTGGTCCGTAACATCTATAAAGGCTAAAGTAGGAGGAGTTACTATCGATGCCTCTTTGACCCCTAACGCATTGGTCTCTTGCAACGCAAGGGTCTGATTGGTCGTGATATTCTTGAGAATGGTGACTTTTCTGGATGGCCATTCGATCTTAATTGAATCAAGTTGATCGATTTTGCCAAGGCCAAAGTTCAATCGATGATCAACAGTGGATTCAAAACCACGTACAGGCATCTGTTCTTGAAAAAAGAGGGTATCGTTTTTATACAAAGTAATTTTTGCCCCAAAAGCGTACGTATTCTTTCCTTCTCCGCGTAAAACAAGTTTAAGATAGCGGTTTTCCGGAAATACTATCTCCGTATTGTTCCTATAGATGGAGGCTTCCATATCTACATTATTAACAGCCAAGTCCAAATCCCCATCATTATCCAAATCAACATAGGCTGAGCCATTAGAGAACGTGGCCTCAGCGAAGCCCCAATCTTCTGCTCTATTTATAAAACCTAAGCTCCCCTCATTATGCATAACAAAATTAGGCTGTCTATGTGAAGGAATGGCATCCACCAATTTTTGATATTGTACTTTGTTACCTGAAACCACAGTCTTCACAAATTCTTCACTGGAAGCAAACTGCAGGTAATCCTGATTTGTCAGATCTCTCGCAATTCCATTGGCTACAAAAATATCTTTGCGTCCATCATTATCAAGGTCGGCCATCAATGCACCCCAACTCCAATCGGTAGCTTCCACTCGGGCCAATCGTCCGATTTCGCTGAAGGTGCCGTTGCCATTATTAAGCTGTAGCATATTCCGCGTAAACTGATGATAATAATCGTTGGTTAGATTGTATTGATATCTATTCCAGTCTTCAAATGTTGTTACCGTTTTCAGTCGCTCATTCGTGCTAGGAAGCATTTCGGTGACAAAAAAATCAAGATAACCATCATTGTTTATGTCCGCTACATCGGCACCCATGGATGCGCCACTGATGCTTCGCAACTGCGATGTAAGGTTTTCTTTGAAAGTGCCATTCTGCTGGTTTATGTAGAGATAATCTCTTTCAAAAAAATCGTTGGAGACATATATATCTTGCCAACCATCTTTATTAACATCTCCAATAGTGACTCCCAAACCAAATCCGATAATACTTCCATAAATACCAGCTTTTATGCTTACATCAGTAAAATGATCTCCGTCATTCCTCATCAGTTTATCACCGCCAAGTGAGTCACGAAGTGGGCGTTCATTCTTTCTTAGATTAAAACTCCCAATTGCATGATAGGAGTTATTTAGTATATAAAGGTCAAGATCATTGTCTCTATCAAAGTCAAAAAAAGCAGCATGTGTTGTGAATCCCCTATCATCCAGTTTGAATTCCGAGGCTCTTTCGGTAAAGGTCAAGTCTCCATTGTTGATAAATAACTCATTCTCTTTGTGACCTCCCTCTATATCACCTGAATTACAAACATAGATATCAAGCCAGCCATCGCCATTTACATCAGCCATGCTAACTCCCGTTGACCATGATTTGGTTCCAAAAACTCCTGCTCGCTCTGTTATGTCTTCAAAACGAAAGTTCCCTCTATTTAAATACAGTTTATTTTTTTGCAGATTTGAAGTGAAGTACAGATCAACAAGGCCATCGTTGTTAACGTCACCTGCTGCCACGCCTCCTCCGTTGTAGTAATTGCGATAAGTATAAATGTTAAATCGCTCGTCAAAGGGCAATTTGTTAACGAAATTGATTCCACTGGAATCAGAATTCACTTTGGTAAATAGGGCGGGGTGATTTTTAGAGTTAGGTCGAGAGCAACCTACCTGAGACAGTGCAAGCAAAACGCAAAAAAAATACGAAAAGTATTTTAAGGTAACCTTCCTCATCTAAATCACTCCTTCTTATCTGCCGAGCTAGTTGAATGCCTGAATCTGGGGTGTAGAATATCCTGAATTTTGACTGCTACAGTCTGCTCATCTTTAATTGAAATTAGGATTCTTCTATTGCAGTCCAATTTTACGGGAGTATCTCTTTTATCAACGAGAACATTAATAAAATCATTCCCGCCATACCAACCCATTATTATTTTTTTTGTCTTGACTAAAAGGCTATCCGATTGGTATTTTCTATTCCAGGGTGCCCAACTTACATAGCCAAACTCTAAATTTAACTCATCTATTATTTCATTTTGATCAAAGGTTGGAGAGAATTGCAATTTGATTTGCGTTGGTTGCTGATGAACCAATGAATCAACAAACTGGTATTGTACGAATCCATTGGTACCAGCAGTCACTAGCTGCTGCTGATTCAAATCGAAACACTTGCCCTGAAATTCGAGACGCGTGTCCCCGAATTTAATCCCCAGAATTAGTGAGTCCTGCCTTACTCCCTTGGCCAGTTCGGATTTTACGAGCTTGGTGTAGTCAGACTGAAAACAGCCAGTCGCGAACACTACAAAAAATCCAAGGCTAATCGGGTATTTTAAATATTTCCAGGTCATCATCATTCTTAGCAAAAAATATATATCTAACTCCATTGTTATTAACAAGCTCAATATCTCTAATCTCACCCTTCACATTCAAATCAATCCCTGGCTGGAATCTAAAATTTCCAGCCTCCATAGTTCCCTTAAAGAACCAGCCTTGCGAGGCATCGCACCTGCCAAATTGAGGTTTCACCTTATACTGATTTCCTCCTGCAATTACGTCTTCCACGCCATCATTGTCAAAATCTGAGACCAATAAACTATAGATTGGTGAATATTGGGCCTCGCGCGGTAAATCCATACGCGTATACCCCTCCTTACTGGACAAAATCAAAACGGAGGCGAGAATCTTTACTTCCAGGATACGAGAGCTACCCAATATCTTCTGGGAAACCAGCTCTTCAATTGATTTTTTCGAGTAGGCTTTATAGTATAATAAATCTTTTTTGAAGGAGGGCAATTGGGAAATTAAATCATCCTTATCGGCAATCGGATAATACTTTCCGTTCACCTCTGTGCAGAATATTTGCTCAATGGAGCCATTACTGTCAAAATCATTGATATATAATTTGTCTCCCGGTTTAAAGAATGAATTCAATCCATGATTTCCCAACACAAAATCCACCTTACCATCCTTATTGAAGTCTCCAATCTCGATATCATGCCACCAGCCCTCGGTGTTATTCAATCCTAGCTTCTGTGCCTTGTCTTCGAACCTCCCTTTGTTGTTTGCCAGTATTATAATCGGCATCCAGTCGCCAACGATTGCAACGTCTCTCCAGCCGTCCTTATCCATATCGCACACTTCTATATCCGTAATCATGCCACAACCAATTAATGCTGGAGCGGATGCGGCAGTCACGTCTTTAAACAAACCATGTCCGTTATTCTCAAGCAAAAAACCTCGACCCCCCAGCCCGTAGGCAAACGGATCAAACCGCTCCCCAACAATGAGATCAGAATCACCATCGTTATCGAAATCAATAGGTTTTACAACACTAGTTGAAATAAACTCTGCAATAGGGAGCGGGTATGGAGATTCAGTAAAACCGCCTTTGCCATCATTCAGGAGTATCTTATCGATAAGGGCGCTGGACGATTTTGGGAAAAATCTCCCACCCATTGCCAGGTAGAAATCTAAGTCTTTATCGTTATCAACATCCACAAAGGCTCCCTTTGTCTCCTCTGATAGACTAAATTGTTCAGTGCCCTTGGATAAATATGATTCCATTATCCCAGACTTGAAGTGTATAAACATCCCTTGCTGATCTTTGCCTCCCCCAACGTATAACTCTTCCTTTCCATCATTATTGATATCACCTTTCAGGAGTGAGGGTGTTTCATTGCTATACATCATCGGCAATAATCTGTCGCGATTAAAATCAATCAGATCGGACCCTCTATGCCTGAAGAATGACGTACTCTGATGAACTAATTTAAAGGGTTTGTCTTCCTTTTTACCTGTTGATGCCCGAAGTGCTTCAATCTCATTTTTTACCACACTAAGTCTTTTATTTGGCGCAACATTAAATAAGGCTGCGCGGCCACCATCCGGCCATCGAATAACGATCGAGTCTATAATATTAATGTCTTTTCCAAGCCCAATTGTAACAATTGGTTGTATTGAACTTTGAAAGCCTCTAGTTACAAAGTTATCCGCGACAAAAACTCTGGTTCCACAGTAAGCCTCTATTTCCGCACCTACGGAAAATCGATTATTGCCCGGAGCAGTCAATGTAATGCTTATGCTTTTAAAACTGCTCGTATCCGTGTTATTGCGGAATATCCCAGCTGGGGCGTTGATGTTATTGGTGATGATATCGAGGTCACCATCATTATCCAGGTCTCCATATGCGCTTCCGCTTGAATATGAAGGAGAACCCAGTCCCCACTCAGTTGCCACGTTCTTAAAATGAAGGTCACCTTCATTTCTAAATGCATAGTTCGGAAACACGGAGGATGGCATCATATCAATTAGCTTAACAATTGCATCCTTTTCTTCCTTTAGTATCTTCCGCATGTTCTCCTCTGCTCCCGTATAAGCCAAATAATCGCGGTCAAGCAAATCCTTATAAATTCCATTTGCTACAAATATGTCTCTCATGCCGTCATTGTCCATATCAAAAAGTAAAGCGCCCCAGCTCCACTCAGTCGCAGCAACTCCAGCAAATCTTCCTATTTCAACATAACTACTATCGTCTGACTTCTTTTGAAGGACATTCCGTGATACCTGGTGGTGATATCCATTTTGAATATTCATCTGATATTTATTCCAGCTCTCGAAAACTGTCTTAGTCTTTCTTCTACCCAGCGAGTCTGGCAGCATCTCTGTAACAAATAATTCACGATCGCCATCATTGTCGAGATCAGCAAAATCTGCCCCCATCGACCCCATACTTATCGATTGGAAATAGCTGGTTAGCGATTCTTTAAAAGAGCCATGCTGATCATTGATATATAAATAATCCCGTTCAAAAAAATCATTGGAAACAAAAATGTCTATCCATGTATCGCCATTGAAATCTCCTAGCGTGATCCCTAAGCCAAAGCCTATATTGCTCCTGTAAATTTTAGCCTGGGCAGAATAGTCAACAAATTTTCCATTTTCATTGACAAAGAATTTATTGCCCCCTCCTTGTGCATCAGGAACATTCCGCTGATCTCTGGATAAGTCATAGGCACCAATTGATTTGAAGGAATTGGTAAGAAGGTAGCAATCCAAGTCGCCATCTTTGTCATAATCAAAAAAGGCGGCCTGAACGGACAGCCCGGTGATATCCAGGCCGTATTCTTTGGAGCGTTCAGTAAAAGTTAAATCTCCATTATTAATAAACAATTCATTATTTCTATTCAAGCCACCTGGGATGCCGGATTTGCAAACGTAAATATCCAATAACCCGTCCGCGTTAATGTCTACCATCGTAACACCTGTAGACCAGACGCCAGTACACGCAACGTGCGCCTTTTGGGTGATATCAGCAAATGTAAAACCTCCTTTATTGAGATAAAGCTTATTATCAACCTGGTTGCCTGATAAGTACACATCCAAAAGGCCATCATTATTGATGTCGCCAATCGCTACGCCTGCACCATTGTAAAAATTTCGATAAGTATAAGGATTCAACTGATTGGTAAACTGAAGGTCGTTACGAAAATCAATTCCGCTTTGCTCTGCTACATCAGTAAACAACGAAGAGTGTGATTTACGATCAATTGAGCAACCGCACAAAACACAAATCAAAAGGATCAATAGTCTCATGAAAGCAAACAAAAAAAAGCGTCCAACAAAATGTCGGACGCTTTCAAAATTACATAACTAACAGCTAACTAAGAACTAGTAGCCAGGGTTCTGAGTAAGCTTAAAATTAGAAGGAGCTGTAGCATCAATTTGCTGCTTTGGTATTGGCATTAACCTAAGGTTCGGATCAGCATTGGCCGATTTAAAGGTCCAAGCATTGCCCCATGCACCAAAACGAATCAAATCAGTTCTTCTTAGTGCTTCTTGGAAGAATTCTCTTCCTCTTTCAGCCAGCAAAGAACCCTCGGTCATTGAAGTGAATGCAGGAACACCTGCTCTTGTGCGAATCTGATTCACAAGTGCCAAAGCGGTAGCATCACCGAAACCATTCTTGCGAGCCAATGCCTCTGCCTTATTCATAAGTACCTCAGCATATCGCAACACCGGGAAGTCGTTGTCCATGTTTGGGTTCTGGCCAATCTTAAAGCTAAACTTTCCAAGCCTAGCTCCTGCCTGACGAGAACCATTTGGGAACAGTTGATTGATCTTTGGAGTATAGTTAATCGCTGGTCCGTCTTCGTCTCCCTTGTCAAAGGCAAGATCCAAAATGGGGTTGCCTTTCAAATCTACTTGTGGGCCTACAATAAAGTTATTAGCTTTTCTTACATCAGCCGCATCATATGAATTGTAGAACTCCTCTAACGTTGAGTATCCGTTCCAGGGTTGTTGAGCCAATCGATACGTAAGTTGACTTGGATAGTGAAGTGTCATTTGTCCGAAATTCATACCTTCTCCGGTAGCTTCATCAAATGTTGCTACTAGAATATGCTCGGGGTTTTCAACATTGCTTGGAGAAAAAACATCGGCATATTTGGCAGAAAGACTGTAGACCCCTGAATTAATAACAGCATCAGCAGCGTCAATGGCCTTTTGATTCATTTCAACTCCCTTGTACACGCTGGCGTTTAGATAAAGTCTTGCTAACAGCGCGTTAGCTGAACCTTTGCTCGCACGTCCGTATTCTGCTCTACCAGGAGGTAGATCAGGAAGGGCCGCCAAAAGCTCAGACTCGACAAAATCAAAAACCACACCCCTATCAACTTGAGGGGCGTCTGCATCTGTAATGATTTTCACCCGACCAAAGACGTCCAATAACCTCCAATAGAAATAAGCCCTTAGCATCCTTAGCTGGGCCTTAGATCCTGCAGATGTAATTGTTGCATCTTTTAAAAGGTCGTTGCAAGTGCTTATACCTCTATAGGTATCTACCCAAGCATCATTTATGCCGCCTACTGTTGAGGAGAATTGATGTTGCTTCATGGTCAGCCAAATACCTCCATCAAACCAGTCGCCACCCTTTTGTGTAATGACTGCTTCATCGCTCGAAATCTCCTGCACGGAGAAATAGCTGCCGTGGTTGGCTGTACCATTCAACAATCTGGCAAACGCGCCAGAAAGGCCATCATTTGGGCCCGCCTTGTTCACATTATTTTTTATACCAACTCCTGGATTCTCTATGGCAGCTTTATCGGTAAAGTCACCGACTATCTCCTCATCGAGATCTTTACAGGACGTAGTAACCGCAAATAAGGCGGCAATCATCGTGTATTTTAGTAAATCTTTCATATTTTTTTCTTTAACTTATTTTATTAGAGACCAATTGACAATCCAACAGTGAAAGTTCTGTTTGTAAAATAACTATTTCTCCGGTCAATTCCAGGAGATAAGGGGTCAGGCAAAATATTTGGATCTGCAAAACCACCGTTATCTAGTGAAGGAGAGTCATTAAGAACCGGCTCAGGATCAATTCCTGAATATTTTGTGATTACAAAAAGGTTCTGGCCACTCGCGTACACTCTAACATTTCTTATCGCACTGGTTGCTGAGGTCTTGAAATTGTAACCCAGTGTAATGTTATCTAATTTAAAGAAACTGCCCTTTTCAACGTAAAGTGAGCTGAATTGAGCACTTGTCAATCCCGCCACAGCTTTATCAGTTTTTATTCTGTTGTAGGAATTGATAGCTCCTGGATCAATTGGCTCATAGAATGCTCTGAAGTTGTTTACCAAACTATGACCGAATGCTCCTCTAAAAAATGCATTCAAATCCCAGTTCTTGAAACTCAATTGATTCCTCCAACCCATTTCCATTTTAGGAATACCACTTCCCAAATTCTTAAAGTCTGCGTTAGGATTCAATGCATTTCCTTGATTAGCGATAACTTGACCATCGCCATTCAAATCAGCAAATCTTGGTGCTCCGTTCGTCTCGTTGCCAGCATAAACAGGGCCCCATATTTGGCCAATTTCCTCCCCCACTTTAACTCTTATTAAATTGGTTCCATTCTGACCAGGCGCGCCCAAATCAGCTCTTGTCTGCTCATCAATAATGAAGCTCTCCAAGGTAGTCTTATAGGTACTTAAGACAATGCCTGGAACCCATTTAACCTGTCCAAATTGCAGAGCATTGTAATCTAAAGACACCTCAAGACCGTTTGTTTTGAGAGAGCCAGCATTCTCGAAGCGAGTGTTCGTTCCAAACACGGCAACGTCAACCGCTTTCTCGAGAATGAAGTCATTAATCTTTCTTGAATAAACATCAACTGTACCGCTCAACTTTCCTCCCAATCCGAAATCCAAACCAATATTAGTCTCCTGCTTCTGCTCCCATTTGAGATCCGGATTAGCCGCTCTTGTTTTTAAGATGCTACCACCACCAGCGAAACCATAAGTGAACTGATCCTTTGACAATCCAGTTCTATTTGGGAGGGAACCAGTCACACCAAATCCTACCCTCAACTTGAGTGTATTGAATTTCTCAATCTGTAAATATTTATTCAAATCAACTCCTAAACCTACCGCAGGGAAAACTCCATATTGATTTTCAGAACCCAGTTTAGTAGAACCTTCTCTTCTCACCGAGGCATTGAAGAAAATAGCATTATCAAAAGTCAGGTTTAGTCTTCCGAAAGTAGCAAGAATGCGGCTATCTGGAGACCTATTGCTATTAATATTTGTCAATGTAGCAACTCCTGAAAGTCGATCTCCGGCATTTTCAAGAGCATTAAAACCAAGCAAATCATTTGGAAAATTTCCGAGCTCAACAAAAAACTCCTCAAATTTCTCCTCTTGAAATGAATACCCTGCCGAAACGTCAAGGTTAATCCTATTAATTGCTTTGGAATAGGTAGCATAGGTCTCAAACAATGTAAAACTCTTATCCGATGTATATCTCCTCGCTAAGCCGCCTCTATTGAATCCTCTGAACAATGAGTTTCTGGAGTAATACTCCCCGTTTAGGTTCGACTCATATTGCTGACCATAGTTGGCTGTGACTGTAAGGTCATTGGTAATACTATAATCAATTTTAGCATTGTAGTTAATGTTTTTCCTCTTACCGGTGTTGCTGTTTTGCTCAAGAATGGCAACCGGATTGAAGTTGTCAAACAAGATAGCCTGGTAATAGTCTCCATTGGGGAATCTTATAGGAGCCGTTGGATTGAATAAAACAGCGTATCGCAATGCTTCATTAAACGAGAAATCGCTGTTCCTGTTTGTTAATGACATATTCAAATCAAGTCTCAACTTATCATTCAACGCGCTGTGAGTCAGATTGGCCCTGGAGTTGATCTGATCAAAGCCAGACTTTTTAAGAATACCCTGTACATCTCTTATATTAGTTGATAAGCGAAACGTTGTAGATTGGTTACCACCAGAAATTGCAATATTGTGGACGTTTGAAATACCAGTTCTTGTAACCTCTTTCTGCCAATCTGTCTTCGAGCCAAGATCATTTCCTCCAGCTGCTACATACTCTCCAGCTTCCATTACAGGCTGCGCATTGAAAACAGAAGCAGCCGCTACATAGCCATTGTAAGTCGCTGATAATCCACCTGCCTTTTTGGAACCTCTTTTGGTTGTTACAAGAATCACACCGCTTGAACCACGGCTTCCATAAATGGCAGCTGCTGATCCATCCTTTAACACGTTAATGGATTCAATATCATTTGGATCTACGTTATCTAGTGATGCACCTAGAACACCATCTATTACAACAAGAGGTTGCGAGTTTGCACCCACCGTAGAAATTCCTCTTAAACGTATTGTCGCATTTGAATTTGGATCTCCACCTCTATTGTAGATACTAAGACCCGCTACTTTTCCCTGCAACAATTGAGTTGGGTCATTGATGTTTCCCAGGTTAAAATCTTTTGTTCCAAGAGACACAACCGAACTTGTAATCTCCTTCTTGTCCTGAGATCCGTAGCCAACCACTACCACCTCAGAAAGTGCAGTTACGTCTGATTGAAGACTAACACTTACTGATGATTGTGATCCAACGGCAACATCTTGCGTGACATAGCCTACAAATGAAAATGTCAATGTGGCATTGCTACCCACATTAATGCGATAGTTACCATCCGCGTCAGAAACAGTACCATTGCTGGTACCTTTTTCGAGGATGTTAACACCAGGAATTCCGGCACCATCATCTGATGAGGTCACCTTTCCTGACACAGCCTGTCCTTGTGCAAAGCTCGCCAGAGCCCCGAACACCAGGAAGACCGACAGATACCTGCGAATAAACAGATACAATTTAGTCATACGTAATTGATTTAGGGTTTTAATTGTTGTTTAGTTGTTTTCAAAATCTTATTCGTTACTTTGAGATCATAATAAATAGAAATTTTGTAATCAATACTACCTTGAAATTACCATTTCTCCATACGATTTTAACAATTACTTCATGAAATTTTGCTGGAAACGAAATCGCAAACGTTTGCAATTTTTGCTTAAATTTATAGGTGAGCCACTAAACGTTATTTTGGCATGAAGTTCAATCAAATCACGATTAAAGACATTGCTCGGGAACTGGGCATTTCTCCCTCTACCGTTTCGCGTGCACTTAAAGATCATCCGGATATAAGTGTTGCTACCAAAAAGGCAGTGAATGAACTTGCCGACAAGCTGAATTACCAACCGAATACGGTTGCTCTTAACCTACGGCAGAGGAAAACCAACACGATTGGGGTTATCATTCCTGAGATTGTTCACTTCTTCTTCTCAACCGTCATTAGCGGAATTGAAGATGTTGCCTACGAGGCCGGCTATAACGTCATCCTTGCTCAATCCAACGAATCAGTCGAGCGCGAAAAATCTGATATCAAAGCCCTGTTTAATAGTCGCGTTGACGGTCTGTTGCTGTCGATTTCAAGAGAAACTACCAATTTCGATCATATCGAATCCATTATCTCTAAAGGTTTACCTATTGTGTTTTATGATAGGATGTATACCAATCCGAATACAAGCAAAGTCATTGTTGATGATTATGTAGGTGCGAAAGAAGCGGTCTTGCATTTGATCGAACAGGGCTATAAGCGAATTGCCCATCTGGAGGCGGCTCCGGGCCTTCAGATTGCATTGGACCGTAGACGAGGTTATGTTGATGCCTTGAATGAAAACAACATCGCTGTCAAAGAGACAATGATTATAGAATGCCCTAATGGTAGCCTTGAGGACGGTAAGAAGGCAACCAAGAAGCTACTATCTCTGGCCTCACCTCCTGATGCTATCTTTGCCAACAATGACCTTTTAGCAATGGGTGCAATGCTAGCCATCAAAGAAAAAGGCCTTAAGATCCCTGGAGATATTGCATTGATGGGCTTTAGCAACTGGTTCTTCAGCCAGCTCTTAGATCCGCCACTGAGTTCTGTAGACCAACCCGGCTTTGAAATGGGTCAGGAAGCAGCGCGGTTGCTCATCCGACAAATTGAGATGAAGGATAAAGATCAGCTCGAGGTTCAGCCTGAAACAAAGATTCTAAAGACCCGCCTGGTAATACGCGAGTCTTCTTTGGGCAAATCCGCAAAGAAAAAATAGCGCAAACGTTTTCTGACTTTTTTGAGATTAGTTTGTTAGGTTTAATGAATGCATTTGCCTTTACTTGAGGCACTCATTCACTATAAAAACCGAGCATGCCATCGTCTATACACAGTTCCTCGAGTCTTAGCCTGGGAAAATTACTTTCATCAAAATCAAGTGATAACGGAATTGAAGGCGCAACTGATAATGGTGGCTTTCGGATACAATTCTATGGTGATTCAATTTGCAGAGTTCAAATAAGTCAGCAATCGGCATTTGAAGACTTCTCATACGCGGTTATTGCTCAACCCGAAAAAATAAAATTCAAACTTACAGAAGACGCTGAAAAACTAACATGCCATACTTCGCAATTTCAACTCAACATTTCCAAGAATACAGTTCGGTTTCAATTTCTGGATAGTAATGGCGAGGTAATCAATGAAGATGAAAAAGGCTTAGGAACTTCATGGATAGGAGAGCAAGTCACTACCTATAAAAAACTTCAGGAAGGCGAACGATTTATAGGGCTGGGTGAAAAGACAGGACACCTCGATCGAAAGGGATCCAGCTACCTTAATTGGAATACCGATGCCTACGGCTATCACTCGGGGACCGATCCACTGTATTGCTCTATGCCTTTTTATATTGGAATACATCAAAATCACATCTACGGAATCTTTCTTGACAACTCTCACAAAACTTTTTTCAATTTTGGTGCTTCCAACAATCGCTTCGCTAGCTTTTCGGCTGATGCTGGCGAGATGAACTATTACTTCATCAGCGGTAAATCGGTGGCTGATATTATTAATAGTTACACTCATCTTACAGGAAGAATGGAACTACCTCCTCAATGGAGTATTGGATATCAACAGTGTCGCTATAGTTATTATCCTGACAAAGAAATTACAACGCTGGCAAGAACGTTTCGCGAAAAGGACATTCCTGCCGATGTGATTGTGCTCGATATCCATTACATGGAGAAATATAAAATCTTCACATGGGACAATAAGCACTTTTCAAATCCTAAAGCAATGATTGACGAAATCAAAGCGATGGGCTTCCATGTAGTAATTATGTGTGACCCCGGAATCAAAATAGAAGAGGGGTACGAACCTTATGATGATGGCGTTAAACAAGAGGTATTCATCAAGTATCAGGATGGTGAAAACTATGCAGGACAAGTGTGGCCGGGCTGGTGTCACTTTCCGGATTTCACCAATCCAAAAACGAGAGCATGGTGGGCTTCGAAATTCAAGGACTATGTAAATCTGGGCGTTGAAGGGTTTTGGAATGATATGAATGAGATTGCCACCTGGGGTCATGCCCTTCCAGAAAATCTTGTGTTTGATTTTGAAGGAAATAAGTCCACAACACGGAGGGGTAGAAATCTTTTTGGATTTCAAATGGCACGCAGTACCTATGAGGGAACAAAAGCGCTGATGAAAGGAAAGCGGCCTTTTAACTTAACCCGTTCCGGTTTTTCCGGAGTACAGCGCTACTCTGCAGTTTGGACTGGTGACAACGTATCGTATGACGAGCACATGATGTTGGGTGTCCGATTGGTGAATAGTCTAGGACTTACCGGAGTTGCCTTTGCCGGTTATGATGTCGGTGGCTTTGTTGGTGATGCCAATACAAAACTTTTCGCCCGGTGGATATCTATCGGAGCCCTCTCCCCTTTCTTTCGTGGTCATACGATGATCAATACACGTGACTCAGAGCCATGGTCTTATGGAGAAGAGGTCGAACAGATTTCAAGAAACTATATCAAATTCCGGTATCAGCTTTTGCCCTACCTCTATTCGCTATTCAGCGAAGCATCCAAGACAGGCATGCCCGTGCAACGCTCGTTGGCAATTGACTATACATTCGATTCAAAAGTATATGAGCATCTTTATGAACATCAATATCTTTTTGGTCCTTTCATATTAGTAGCTCCTGTCGAAAGCACAAAAGATCTGGTAAAAGTTTACCTACCCAAAGGTGAATGGTATTACCTCTTTGACGGCAAAAAGTACAATGGAGATCAGGAAATCATAGTAGACTGCCCTATTCATAAATTACCTGTATTCATAAAAAGTGGCGCTGTGCTGCCTATGCAGCAAGCTAAATCAAACACCCAGGAAAAAACCAGGGAGATTTCATTACACGTCTATCATGGAGTTGACGATACCTCTTTCAATTATTTTGAAGACGATGGAAATTCATTTGAATATCAAAAAGGAAATTATAATTCAAGGGAGATAAAGTACCTACCCCAGGAACGTAAATTAATTATCGCGAAAGCAGAGGGCACCTACTCCTCACCACTCACCTCGCTTAAAGTCATATTTCACCATCACGTAAATGATACCCTATTTATTAATGGTGTTGAGAAAAAATTAGTGGATAAAAACCATTCGTTTTTTTCTCTTTTGGAAAAATATGATCCTATCAATGATCCCGAATCAATGGGTCATGAAAATGTAAAATGGGCGGAGACGAACTATACCTCAGAACGTATTGAAATTACCTGGTAAGGTTGCTAAGGCTAAAGACGATAACACAAGATAATTAGTTATACTACTTTATTATATTCTTTATGAGTCAATCACCCGCTATCAAGCCCAAACTTAGTTTCTGGCAAATCTGGAATATGAGTTTTGGATTTTTAGGAATTCAATTTGGCTTTGCATTACAGAATGCGAACACGAGTAGAATTTTTGAAACGCTGGGAGCTGAAACAAGTAGTCTCGCTCTATTCTGGCTGGCCGCACCTGTAACGGGTCTGTTAATCCAGCCTATCATTGGGTTTTACAGCGACCGCACATGGCATCCTACCTGGGGAAGAAGAAGGCCTTACTTCGCCATAGGTGCCTTATTGGCTTCATTGGCATTATGCTTCATGCCTAATTCAACTGAATTATGGATGGCCGTGGGCGTGCTTTGGATTATGGACGCCTCAATCAATGTCAGCATGGAACCTTTCAGGGCATTTGTAGGAGATATGTTACCTCCTTCGCAACGCACAACTGGGTTTGCCATGCAAAGTTTCTTTATTGGCATTGGCGCTATCGTTGCGTCCTTCCTTCCCTGGATATTTAAGAACTGGTTTGGCATCTCCAATGTGGCTGGCGCGGGTGAAATCCCCGAGTCAGTGAAGTATTCATTTTATGTTGGTGCGTTCATGCTTTTTGTTACCGTGATGTGGACCGTGTTCAGCACAAAAGAATATCCACCGGCACCGGGAGACGAACAAAAACTTAAGAACCGTGAGAAAAGAAAAATAGATAACGAAGAACATTTCAGGCAACATTTCACTCGCCTCGGATTGCCCCTTCTTTTGATTGGACTAGGCTTCTCAGCTCTGATATTTTTTTTGAAACTTGAAAAGGAACTTTTTGTACTAGGATTTGGGCTAGCTGTTTTTGGAATTGTCTTCCTGCTCGCAGCTAACTCCATCGCGCAAGGAAGATCTTATCTTGGTCTCGTTCACATTGTGAAAGATTTTACTACCATGCCAAAAACGATGATGCAATTGGCGTACGTACAATTTTTTTCATGGTTTGCCTTGTTTGCCATGTGGATCTATTCTACCTCAGCCGTTACAAGTCATATTTTTAATTCTACCGATCCAACTTCTAAAGCCTATAACGATGGAGCTGATCTGGTGAGCAGTTTATTCGGAATCTACAATGGCATTGCTGCGCTTGCTGCCTTATTTCTCCCCATCCTCGCCAAGTATACAAGCAGAAGAATCACGCATTTAATAGCCTTGTGCTGTGGGGGACTTGGGTTAATTTCCTTTTTCTTTATCTCCGATCCGTTCTGGTTATGGTTTTCGATGATTGGAATTGGTATTGCCTGGGCAAGTATCCTATCCGTTCCATATGCCATGCTTTCAGGATCATTGCCTCCGGAAAAAATGGGTTATTACATGGGCGTGTTTAACTTTTTTATCGTCATCCCCCAGATTATTGCAGGTACGGTACTTGGCTTTTTGTTAAAACATTTGTTTAACAATGAACCTATTTATATTCTCGTCACGGGTGGGGTTTCCATGATCATTGCAGGGTTGTTATGTTTGAAGGTAGCCGATGCCGATGAAGTGGTAATTAAGTCTTAACTTCCAAGATAATTTTTAAATACAATAGTCGTGAGATTGTCGTTGGGTGTCATTCTATTCCTATTAAATTCTGTTTCATTTGCGCAAGTTCAATCTTTAACGTCAAGCCTAAGGCCTCTTTACGAGTACGCTCTCATTGCTGATTCAACTGACCGAAATACAAAAATTGATACTTGGTGGAGATCACTACGCCAGGCACAGCAGATTCCATTAGTAATAGAAGATTCAGTTGCGTTTCTTTTTAAAGGAAGTGCCAAAACCGTTGAGTGGATGGGTGACTTTAACGGTTGGGGGTATAATCACAGCTACAATAACAAAGGCAAGGCTATTCAGGGAACAGACATCTGGATTTTCAAAGCATCATTTCCAAAAGACGCCCGACTAGACTACAAAATCATGCTCAACGGCAGTCAGCAAATTCTTGACCCGGAGAATCCTCGCCAACAATGGTCTGGTGTGGGCGGAGGAAGTCCTAATTCAGAACTGCGGATGACGCACTGGAAAGAAGATCCATTACATCAACTTCGATCGGGCATCGAAAAAGGAAAGGTCATTACGGATATCCTTTTCAATAGTAGCGTACTTGGGTATCAGCTGATGTTCAATATTTACTTGCCGGCAGGATATGAAAAATCTGGTAAACTGCCTGCGCTATATGTGACGGATGGCTATGAGTACATGCATCCCAGGCTAGGCAATATGATTACCATTTTGGATAACCTGTATGCGGATAAAAAAATCAAGCCTGCCATTTATGTATTCATTGACCATCGCGAGCCTGTGAACCGATCCAACAACAAGCGCATGGAAGAATTGGCCATGAATGAGTCCTATTATGATTTTTTCACCAAAGAGTTTATTCCTCACATTGAGTCTTTGTATCCGGTACTATCCGATCCCGGCCAGCGAGGTATATTAGGTGAATCCATGGGAGGTCTTACCGCTGCCTACTTTGCCTTTGTTAAACCTGGTGTGTTTGGAATGGCTGGCATTCAGTCGCCTGCCTTCAGGGCACGGCCGCAGATATATTCTATATGCGACAATCCTCAGCAACCCATTAAAGTTTCAATGACATCAGGCCTTATCAGCGATGCCAGCGAGGCAAGCCGAAAAATGAAATCCATTCTCGAAAATAATGCCTGTATTTACAACTACAGGGAAGTCAATGACGGACACTCCTGGGGAAACTGGAGAAACCTCATTGATGATATCCTCATTGACTTTTTTGGAATCTGACCCGGGGATTATTCTCCTTGAATCAAAAAAGAAGGTTCTTCAAACAATCCAAATTTTAGCTAATTTGAGGCACTGATTTTGTATCAATGCCTTTTAAAGCTGCCGTTTGCCATGAAGACTAGCTCCCTGTATTTCCTCGTTGCCTTATTGTTACTAGAATCTTGCAGTTCAGGAAAGTCTGCCTATAAACATGGAGACTATTATGACGCTGTTCTTCAGGCGGTTCAGCGCCTGCGGCAAAAACCAGATCATAAAAAGTCAAAGGAAATCCTAAACCTGAGTTATAAAGCCGCGGTAGACTTTCTCGAATCTGATGCGCAAAATCAGATTAACGCCAATGCCAATTTCAAATGGAAAACGGCCGTTACTAATTATGAAAAGGTAAATCGCTTATACGAGGAAATCCGAAAGTCACCAGGCGCCATGCAAGTGATTTCTAACCCCATCAGTAGGTATAACGAGCTCACTGAAGTAAAGGGAAAGGCTGCAGAAGAAAGTTATGAAGCGGGCCTTCAATCGATGTTAAAAAATACAAGAGAAGATGCCAAGCAAGCATATTTTATGTTTTCAGATGCCAACAATTACTCTCCTGGCTATCGCGAAGCAATTGAAATGATTGAGCAGTCCAAGTTTAACGCCACCTTAAAGGTGGTGGTTGAGCCTACTGTTCAAAATCCACAGGATTGGAATTTCGAGTCGCTCGTCTTTGGCTATACTGCCAATCAATTTGTTAAGTTCTATACACAGCAACAATCACAGGAAGCAAATTTGCCAAAGGTGGATCAGTTTCTTAAAGTCAATGTGAATGGATTTCAAGAGAACAGACCGGTTATTACGAAGCGGGTCGAAAATTATAAAGACAGCGTAAAGACTGGGGAGAAGGTAGTGAACAATGTTAAGGTACCTGTCTATCAAAAAGTGTCTGCTGATTTGACCATCTATACCAAAGTGGTGCGCGCCCGTGGATCGGCAAGCCTTGTAATAACAGATGCTGCCAGCCGCGCAGAAATAAAAAATCAGGAATTGGTAAGCAGTACAGAGTGGACTTACCAGTGGGCAACTTCGTCAGGTGATGCCAGAGCATTATCCAAATCAAATCGGGATCTGACGGCAAAAAGAGAGGCTTCCTATCAGCAAGGATCTCTTATGGCCCAAACCAAGCGAGAGTTAGACCAACAGCTATCAAACGTTATAGCTGGCTTCTATAAAAAATATTAAGATTTGAATTCAATCTGACAATTGGCATAGACTCCCAAAACTATTTGCCTACCAAACAAGTTATTAGTCGTAAGTAACTGGATTTGAATAAATCATGACCAATATGAATTTGGAGCTAGCCACGTTTGGAGGCGGATGCTTCTGGTGTACCGAAGCCATTTTTCTTCGTTTAAAAGGTGTAGAATCTGTAAAATCGGGCTATGCAGGAGGCAAGGTGAAAAACCCAACCTACCGAGAAATTTGTAGTGGTTTAACGGGGCATGCCGAAGTAATTCAGATCAGCTTTAATCCGCTACTTGTTTCATTTGAAGAATTATTGGAAATCTTTTGGAACACTCATGATCCAACCACCCTGAATAAGCAAGGAGCCGATGAAGGAACGCAATATCGATCTGTCATATTCTATCACAACGAAGGCCAAAAAAAATTGGCGAAACAATACAAAGCGCAATTGGAAGCTTCACGGATTTTCAAGAACCCAATTGTAACCGAGATAAGCCCTCTGCCGGAATTTTATAAAGCCGAAGATTATCATCAGGATTATTATGCCCTTAATCAAGGTCAGGGATACTGTCAATATGTAATACGCCCTAAAGTGGAGAAACTCAAAAAGCAGTTTGAGAATAAACTGAAGGTATAAATGGCGATAAGAAAACTGGACCATTTACATTTTTCGTGCAACTTATTGAATTGAATACCGTATTAGAACCAAGAGCAAGAGTAATCTTCTCATAGGTTTAGGTTTAGGTAGCAAAAAGCCCCGTTCAGCCGGGGCTTTTTGTATTAAATATTGTCTGGAAAAGGACAAAGAGAGCGATGTCGCAAAACCTTTTCTGTCAAAAAATGGTATTAGTATTGCAAACAACTTTCATCATGAAAAGACTACAAATCCTGACTGCATTCCTTTTAGTAACAGCATTATCAAGCTGTGCTCAGAACAAATCCAAACATGCCACCATGCGAACGGACTACATAAAAAAATCAAATATCGAATGGAAGAAAGAACTTAGTCCCGAGCAATACTATGTCTTAAGGGAAAAAGGAACTGAGCGTGCCTGGAGTGGAGCCTATGCCGACAACCACGACAAGGGGACTTATTATTGCGCAGGCTGCCACCTTGCTCTTTTTGATTCTGAAACAAAATTTGAATCGGGAACAGGATGGCCGAGTTTTTATAAACCGCTGGCCGATGATGCTGTAACTGTAGGCACAGATACCAGCTATGGAATGGTAAGGGATGAGGTCGAATGTGCCCGCTGTGGTGGACACCTGGGTCATGTGTTTCCGGATGGCCCAAAACCAACGGGTCTGCGATATTGTATGAATTCTGTATCCCTGAAGTTTGAAAAGAGTAAGTAAGGCAAGACTGCTATGCCACCATCAGAAGGCCTTGGGTAATCTCAAGGCCTTTTTTATTAACTTCAAGGAAAATTATATCGCTATGTGCAGACTTATGGCCTATAAAGGCACTTCCATCATCATCGACAAACTTCTATATCAGCCAAAAAATTCGCTCATAAACCAAAGCAGTAATGCAAAAGAAATAGAAGAACCGCTGAATGGCGATGGGTTTGGTATAGGATGGTATGCGCAGGAGGTAAATGATGAGCCTGTAACATTTGTTTCTGTCAATCCTGCCTGGAGTAGCAGAAACTTACGAAACCTGGCTCCCAAGACGAGAACTAATTGCATGATCGCACACGTAAGAGCTGCCAGCGTGGGTGAAGTATCTGAATCAAACTGCCATCCATTCCAATACAAGAATCTACTCATGGCTCACAATGGTGGTGTTGAAAATTTTTCGCTAATAAAAAGATTACTCCGCGAACCCCTTACCGATGAACTGTACAATTGGATTAAAGGCCAAACTGATTCGGAGCATATCTTCGCGTACCTTGTTAACTACTTGTATAAAAATCATAAGGAAGTCACACCCGATGCCGTTGCCGATGCTTTCGAACATACGTTTGTGCATCTCAACCAACTTATGAAGAAAGTAGGGATTACTGATGCCGCTTATCTGAATATGGCCATCACCAACGGAAAATTTATTGTCGCTACGCGTTATGTTTCCGATCCAAATGAGGATGCACTAACACTATACCACTCGGAAGGCAGTCGCTACGTTGTTGAAGACGGAATCACACGGATGGAAGCACCGCAGGACGATGACAACGCAGTGCTTATTGTGTCCGAAAAACTTACTGATGGTAAAGAATGGACTCTGATTCCAAAAAATCATTTGGTGATAGTTGAAGATTCGTTGAATGTTAGGATAAAACCAATTCGCGCCTGACCATTTTTTAGTAGTTTGCTGCCAAATTTTACGCTGTGCAATACGATGTCGTAGTTATTGGTGGAGGGATCGTTGGGCTCGCCACTGCCTTTCAACTCAAGAAATCCAACCCCAATCTAAAGCTGGCTCTTCTGGAGAAGGAAAGTCAATTAGCTAAACACCAAACCGGAAATAACAGTGGAGTGATTCACTCGGGTTTGTATTATAAGCCCGGCAGCCTGAAGGCAATCAACTGCATTCATGGATATCACCTGTTAATTGATTTCTGTCGTGCCAATGAGATTCCTTTTGAGCTTTGCGGAAAAATTGTAGTCGCGACTGAAGAGCCAGAACTTCCACTTCTGGAAAATTTATATAAGCGTGGCGAACAGAATGGTCTCCAAAACTTAAAAAAATTAACTCAGGGTCAACTCAAAGAGTATGAACCTCATGTAAATGGCCTGGCCGGAATCTTTGTACCTCAAACTGGCATTGTGGATTATAAAAAAGTAGCTGAGAAATATGGAGAGCTTATTCAGAAAGCCGGTGCTGAAATCCATTTCGGGGAGCAAGTAATAGGTGTTCAGCAAAATGAAAACAAGAAAGTGGTCATTACTCAAAAGACCAGCTACACTACCAGATTAGTGATCAATTGTGCCGGATTGTATTCCGATAAAGTGGCCAGGATGACTGTCGAAAAGCTAAATGTAAAGATCATTCCTTTCCGCGGAGAATATTTTAAGCTCAGAAAGGAGAAAGAATATCTTGTAAAGAATCTTATCTACCCTGTGCCAGATCCTAATTTCCCATTCCTTGGTGTTCACTTTACAAGAATGGCCAAAGGCGGAGTTGAGGCGGGCCCCAATGCAGTGCTTGCATTCCGCAGAGAGGGTTACAAGAAAACGGATATCAATTTTTCTGAACTTGCCGAGACCCTTGCATGGCCAGGGTTCCAGAAAGTGGCAGCAAAGTATTGGAGGACAGGTTTTGGAGAAATGTACCGATCCTTTTCAAAAGCCGCCTTTACCAAAGCCCTTCAAAAACTTATTCCCGAAATTCAACAAGAAGATCTGGTAGAAGGTGGTGCAGGAGTCAGGGCACAAGCCTGCGATCGTGAGGGTGGCCTGGTCGATGACTTTATGATCCTGGAAGAGCCCAATGTAATCAACGTGTGCAATGCGCCTTCTCCGGCCGCCACATCGTCTCTGGCCATTGGTGAGACCGTATCCAAACTTGCGTTGGAAAGGCTTTGAATTATTTAACTGCAGTCACCTCAATCTCGACTAAATGATCGGGATCGATCAACGCACTTATCTCCACCATACTTGTTGCTGGTTTAATATCCTTAAAAAACTCTCCATGAGCTTTTCCTACTTCTTCCCAGCGGGTTATATCGGTTACAAACATGCGTGTACGAACTACGTTCTTTAGTGTGAAACCTGCCTTTACCAAGACAGACTCAATCTTTTCAATGATAAACTTCGTCTGAAGGTAAAAATCACCTTTACCAACAATGCCATTGTCATCAACGGCAACTGTTCCGGAAACTTCTATCGTGTTGCCAATCTGTACCGCACGACTGTAACCAACGATGTCCTCCCATTTTGCTCCAGTGGAATAATTCTTTCTTTCAGTCATAATTAACTATTTAATAGATAAGTATCGTTATTTGCGGATGATAAACCATGCAAAAAGATAATTTTAATTCTGCGGAAATAAACAGGTATAGCCGCCACTTTGTCCTACCTGGATTTGGAGAAGGTGCTCAATTAAAACTAAAGAAAGCAAAAGTTCTTGTCGTTGGAGCTGGCGGACTGGGCTGCCCCGCACTACTTTACCTGGCTGCGGCAGGTGTTGGAGAGATTGGTATTGTAGATTTTGATCTGGTAAGTGAATCCAATCTTCAGCGTCAGATTCTTTTTACAATCGATGACTTAGGAAAAAATAAAGCGGCATGTGCTGGCACCCGATTGAGCAGCCTAAACACCCATGTTTCTGTTAAACCGTTTAGCCAAAAAATTTCTTCAACCAATGCATTAGAGATTCTGAAGGGATACGATTTAGTTATTGATGCCACGGATAATTTTCCAACCCGATATTTAGTCAACGATGCCTGTGTTCTACTGGGTGTTCCCTTGGTCTATGGGTCAATCTTTCGATATGAAGGTCAGGTTGCTGTATTTAATATGCAGGGAAGTCTGAACTATCGTGACCTCTACCCCACTCCGCCAGGTCCCGGATCTGTTCCTGACTGTGAGCAAGGGGGAGTGCTCGGTGTACTGGCGGGCATCATTGGTAGCATTCAAGCCAATGAAGCGATAAAAGTAATTACCGGAATAGGCGAACCCTTGGTAGGTAAGTTGCTAATACTGGATAGCCTCACGTTAGAAACACAAATCATTACCCTTACGGATCGTCATGAGCGCAATAACATTAAGAAGTTGATAGATTATGATGATTTTTGTGGGATTAATGAAAAGAAAAAAGAAAATTTGAGCATGAAAGAAGTTACCGTACAAGAATTGAAAGCGCTGAAAGACAGCGGAGCAGATTTTCAACTGATTGATGTGCGTGAACCGCATGAATATGATATTTGCAATCTGGAAGGTGAACTTATTCCACAGGCTGAGATACCGCACAGCACCGATAAGATTTCAACCAGTAAGAAAGTAGTTATTCACTGTAGAAGTGGAGCACGAAGCGGCAACATGGTGCAGTGGTTGGAGAAAAATAAGGGCTACACCAACCTATACAACCTCAAAGGTGGAATTTTAGCGTGGGCCAAAGAGATTGATACCTCGATGCCTACCTACTAGGCTGAAGCGCTTTCGCGAATTGCCTGCTCAATGTCACCTATGATATCTTGAATATCCTCCAGGCCAAGAGATATCCTGATTAGTCCTGACGTTATTCCTACAGCTGAGCGTTCGGCATCTGTTAGTTTGGAATGAGTGGTAGAAGCCGGATGTGTCGCAATGGTCCGTGTGTCACCCAGGTTGGCCGTATGTGATAGCATCTTTAGTGCGTTAAGAAACTTGCGCCCTCTCTCTATTCCTCCCTTAATTTCAAAAGTCACTATCCCTCCTCCCAACTTCATTTGCTTCTTTGCCAATAGGTGCTGCGGATGCGATGGTAGAAAAGGGTACTTCACTTTTACTATTTCAGCATGACTTTCAAGATATTCGGCTAAGGCTTGTGCATTCCGGCAATGCCTCTCCATTCTCACTGCTAGCGTCTCCAAACTCTTGGACAACACCCAGGCATTAAAAGGCGACATGGATGGTCCCGTATGCCTTGCAAAGAATCTCACTTCTTTAATCAACTCTTTTTTCCCAAGCACCGCACCACCAATTACCCTCCCCTGACCATCTATAAATTTTGTAGCCGAATGTGTAACGAGATGAGCGCCCCACTTAGCCGGGTTCTGTAAATAGGGTGTTGCAAAGCAGTTGTCAACATTAAGAATCAGGTTATGCTTGCTGGCAAATTTTCCCAGCCATTCCAGATCAATGAGGTCAAGCGCTGGGTTGGAGGGAGTCTCTACAAAAATCATTTTTGTGTTGGGCAGAATAAGTTTCTCCCATGAAGCCGGATCGTTGATCTCGCCATAGGTATAGGTAATTCCAAAGCGAGGAAAAATAGTATTGAGAATTTGATGCGTTGATCCAAACACCGAACGCGATGCAAGAATATGATCTCCGGATTTTAACAATGAAGCCATGCTGATATACATCGCTGCCATGCCCGAAGCGGTAGCAATGCCGTCCTCGGTTCCCTCCAGCAGGCAAAGTTTCTGGATAAATTCACTGTTGTTGGGATTTGAAAATCGCGTATAAATATTGCCGGCCATTTCATCAGCAAATAATGCCCTTGCCTGTTCTGCATTATCAAATACAAAACTGGATGTAAGATAGAGTGGCACGGAATGTTCACGAAAAAGAGTCTTATCACTTTGCGCACGTATCGCATCCGTTTCAGAATATCCCTTCCTATTTTCAAGCTGGTCGCCCTTTTCTTCCATGATTGTTTTATGAATTTGTTATTGCTGTCGGTTTCTTCGGCCAGATCAGGCTGCCTGCAATCAATGCGATAATACTAACTATTAGTGCCGGAACAAGAATGGGCCACGATGTATCGTAAAACTGAAGTACAAGCCAGGTAAGCATGCCGAGCACCATCGAGAGCAACGCACCAATAGGGCTGGCTTTTTTCCAATACAGCCCAAAGACAAGCGGGGCAAATAGTGAAACCAAACTCAGCACTGAAGACTCACCAACAAGTTCATAAATGTTAGAACGTAGGCAAGCCATCACGGTGGCTACGGCAGCAAAGAGTAGAACAGACAATCTGGTAATGACAAGCAACCGCTGATCGCTGAGTTTATCCTTCATCATGGGTTTGATCAGGTTCTCCGAGAAAATGGCAGCCGGAGCAAGTATGGCAGAACTTGTTGTACTCATTATGGCGGAAAGCAGCGAGCCAAAGAATAAAATCTGAATAGGAAGTGCGGTATGCGCAAGCACCATGTTGGGTAGCGTTAGCTGCGTATCGCCATTCAATTGATCTGGATAGAGTTGCTTCGTGCACAAGCTGATAAATAAGGGAAGCATGGCGATGGTTAGATAAAGTGCTGCAGCAATAAAACATGATCGCACTGCTGTGCTCACAGAACCAGAGGACATCACACGCTGAAAAACATCCTGCGAGGGAATAGAACCCAAGCCTAAAACAGACCATGCGGCAATGTAAGTAACCACATCCTTGAACTGCCACTGGGGTAAGAACCGATAGTTTTCAGCGGGTACTTCATTCAGCACCACAAAAACTCCACCCGCCTGTTTTGCAAGAATGAAGGCCAAAACAAGTAACCCAATAATAATGATGATGCTTTGAATAAAATCCGTGATGGAAATAGCCCACATACCTCCTATGTATGTATAAAATGTGACGATGAAAGCGCTGATAACAACTCCTTCCCAAACGGCAAGCCCAGTCACCACATTTAAGATCAGTCCCATTGCTACCAGTTGCGCAGCAATGTATCCGACATAAGGCGGGGCCAAAAAAATACCTGCGACCAGTTCCGTGTCTTTACCATAACGTACTTTGAAGAAGTCGCCCAACGTGAGCAGGTTCATGTTGTACAACTTTCGCGCGAAGAAGAGACCAAAGAGTATGAGACACAGGGCAGCACCAAACGGATCTTCAATTACTGAGTAGAGCCCTCCTTTCAAAAATTCAGATGATGCGCCAAACACCGTTTCAGAGCCAAACCAGGTGGCAAACAGCGCAGAAGAACTAAGTATGATTGGCAAGCTCCTGCCTGCCAACATAAAATCTCCTGAAGTTTTTACTTTACGCGAAGCCCAGTACCCAACCAAAATGGTTAGCAGCAGGTAAATAATAATGGAGGTAAGTAACAACTCGACTTTTAAATAAAAGCCTAAAACTATGAAACCCAACGATTAAATCAAGGCTGACTTAAAAAAGCAATCCTATCTATTTTCGCCCGATATACTCAGCGTTGGTAAGTATCAACGCCTACTTAGGTTTTTTAAGTTGGAATGTTCGCGTGACATTGAAACCGAGATGGATGTCGCCTTCGAAAAATTGCCCTGTAGTTTCTCCAAGAAAAGCTCTTTCGGTTAGGCCACGTGTATTGGTCATCACCAACTGAAAAACGTGCCCTCCGGTTTCAATATCAATTCCAAAGCCTAGCGAATTGTAGTATGGATTATTTGGCCCAACGTCAAACCGATAATAGTACTCCGATGTAAGAGCAATACTGCGGCTCACCTTTATTCTACCGCCCATGCCGAGGGCAAATAAGTCATTGTTCTCAATTGTCTTGTCTACAGTATTCTTATGAACAATGGTTGGCATCAATTGTAAGGAAAGTCGAGGAGAGAACTTTCTGGCAATCAGCAGCTGGCCGGTGTAAGACATTCTATCTTCCAGTGTTATATCAAATGTTGCATCTGCCTTCCGCGGAGAGGTTCTTACCGCTGCATTTCCAAAGGCTGTGACGGTTACGGGCATGTTGCTTGCACCACTGCTCTGCCTTAGTACCTTATAGCGAAGGTATGTGTCTATGGTTTTGTCTACCGAGTTGCGACCTACACCTACACCGAGGCGATCGGTTAAACCGTACTCAAGTCCAATCCTAACATAAGCCTGATCCAAGCCAAACATTTCATAAACTCCACCGTTCACTGCACCAAAGCGGTGCGCAAAGATAAATTCCAGCGTCCCCTTTCCTTTGGTTTCAATAGTCTGCCCATTGACTAACCGGGTTCCTTTAAAGGTAGCAGTAGTGTAGTCGGTTTCTGGCTTTTTGCTTTCTTCCAGTTCTTTCAGGAGATCTTCCTGCGCCACAACGGTGGAAAAAGAAATAAGTAACGCTGCTAGTAATGTTAACTTCATAAAGGCTTGTAGGTAAATTCCATCTTCACTTCTACTTGCTCGGCTATGTTTTGCCAGAGCAATTTGGGTATTTCAATTTTATAATCAGCCAACTTCACAACGAATGTTGACTTCATCACAATTTTACCATCCAACACCTCTATCGATCCCGGTATCTGTACTTCTTGAGTTATACCATGCATGGTAAGTTTACCCACCGCTGTCGCCTTCTGCTCGCCCTTTCCATCTATTTGAAAGCCGGTTATTTTACCTTGAAAGGTTGACTTCGGAAATTTTTCCGTATCCATATACTTTTCATTGAAATGTTCCTTCATCAAGGATTTATCAAATTCAAATTCCTTAATAGGAACGGCAAATACAACATCCCCCGTGGCCGTATTAAATAAGCTGACAGTTTTAGTGTTTTCAGCAGCGATGTCTTCTATGGTTCCATGTGAATAAAATGAAACGAAAGACTTCTCGGCTGTGTATTTCTGGCTAAAGCCGGAGAATGCGATACTGCACAGTGCGGCAATGATAATTTTCCTCTTCATGATTTTAGTATTTACTAATTATTAAGTGCACCATCATCTACCCAGCAGCCGATGATATCAATCTCCTGTTGTGTTAACGTCAACCCGCCAACGGGCATGCTTCGGTTGGCTGTTCTAACCTTAATCGACCCGGCTTGCTTCTTCACATTCGAAAAAACAGTCCAGTTGCGACTTCCAGTACTTGAATCGTGACATCCATCCAAATTACACTTTACTTCAAAAATAGGTTCAACACTCGCTGCGTAAGAAATTCCGAAATTGCCACGAGGCACTACAACGCTTACTACCTTCTGGCAGTCACTTGCATCTTTTACGATCACCGTATGCTGACCGAACTTCAAACCCGAAAAAGTATTGTTTGCACCAAATCCACCGCCTTCGATTTGATATTGATAAGGAGAGCTTCCTCCCGATGCGTTCACCGTCACTGATCCATTGGGGTTGCCACACTGATTATGTTCCTGCACTGAGCTACTTGCGGTCAGATTGGAATTGGCAGCTCCGATGTCAACCGTTATTGATTGCTTACATTGATTAAAGTCTTTTACGATAATGGTATACGTACCCGGAGCCAGCTTATCAAACTGGTTGTTCGTTTGATACTCGCCCCCATTAATATTAAAACCATAAACGCCTTCACCGCCTGATGCCGTTACGGTAATCGTTCCGTCAATGGCTTTACAACTGGTTGCATCTGATTTGGTACCAAGACTTATTGCCAAATCTGAAGTAGCACAGTCAAAATCATCTGATACATCATTATACGAGCAGCCAACTAAAAGCAAACCAGCAACTACAGACCAAAAGGTTAATTTCATTTTCATTTATATAGATTTTCGAGGCAAATCATGCTGCAAAATACAACTTGTATTCAATTTTAGGGCCAGACGAGTCGATGGAACGGGCAGTGCAGTGGATGGGAAAGGCCATAAAAGAGAAAATCCCCCAAAGTCCTTGACCTCAGGGGATAATCTTGTCTATAGTTGGCTTTAATCTGACACTAAGGTAATAGGAGGCTTCAAGGCCGCAAATGTGAGTCCGACAATCGGGGAATTCCTTTGGTGAGCTGCTGATTTTACCGTTGAATGGTCTTTGAGCTATCGGCAGAAGTAGAATCGGCCCTCATAAATTGCTTCTTTAAGCGCTCCTTGAGCTGAGATTTTGAGCCAGGAAATGTAGTACGCGTGCTGATATCATAGCTGATGTAAACCAGGAAGCCAAAAAAGAAGGCCATGGCACCTAAAAATACTTTCTTCGATCGCGTCATCGTCTATTATAAAAAAACAAACCAAGTGGGTGCAATTTAATCATATTCAGGCGCCCCTTGCAGCCCATTCGTTCAAGAAAACCGCCTATACTATTTCTTTACTAGCCACGAGAAAGAACTTCTATATTGCCTTCCATAATTAACCCCTTGCTCATGAGAAAATTATTCATGCATTTGTTGCTTGCCTCCATTACAGTTGGCGCTATTGCTCAGAAGAAAAGCACAACTACCGCAATCGTGCCGCCTTCTGAAACTAATATCAACGATCATTACAAGCCAGTCAGATGGAGGAACATTGGCCCTTTTCGGGGAGGCAGATCAGTAACATCTACAGGTGTGATTGGAGACCCGGTGACATATTACATGGGCACAACAGGGGGCGGGGTTTGGAAAACGCAGGATGCAGGTACTTCCTGGAACAATATTTCAGATGGATTTTTTAAGACAGGTTCTGTAGGCGCAGTTGCCGTTTCAGAAAGTGATCCAAACGTAGTTTATGTTGGTATGGGTGAACACGCTCCTCGAGGTGTGACCACCTCTTATGGAGATGGCGTTTACAAATCGACAGATGCCGGAAAGACCTGGACAAAAATGGGACTTGATCTCACGCGGCATATCGCCAACATACGGATTCACCCACAAAATTCAGATATCGTTTATGTTGCTGCCCAAGGCGCGTTGCATGGTGCAGCTCCCGAGCGTGGTGTTTATAAATCCGTAGATGGTGGTGTCAATTGGAAGAAGGTGCTCTATGTGGATGAGAACAGTGGCTGTGCCGACCTTAGCCTCGATATGAATAATCCGCGCATACTCTATGCTGCCATGTGGGATCATAGACGCTTGCCCTGGCAAGTACGAAGTGGGGGCAAGGGAAGTGGGCTTTACAAATCCACAGACGGAGGCGAAACCTGGAGCAAAATTCAGAAAGGTCTTCCTGAGGCATTGGGTAAGATGAGCGTATCAGTATGTCGTTCCAATTCTGAAAAAGTTTATGCACTTGTTGAAAGTGATACACAAAAAGAACAAGGTGGATTGTTCGTTTCTTACAATGCCGGAAAAAGCTGGGATCGCATCAGCAAAGACCATCGATTGGTACAACGCGCATGGTACTACATCGAAGTCATTGCCGATCCGCAAAATGAAAATATCGTTTATGTGTTGAATTCACCTGGATTAAAGTCAACAGATGGAGGCAAATCCTGGACAAATGTGAGAGGCACGCATGGAGATTATCACCAATTATGGATCAATCCACACAACAACAAGAACATGATCATCTCCAATGATGGGGGCGGTGCTATCACCTTCAATGCAGGTGGCACCTGGTCAACTCAGGGGAATCAGCCCACGGCTCAATTTTATAGAGTAAATGCTGACAATCAATTTCCCTACCATGTCTATGCCGGTCAGCAGGACAACACTTCGGTAGTGATTGAAAGTCGGAATACATCAGGCTTTGCTATCACAGAACACAACTGGCAGTATTCTGCCGGAGGCGAGAGTGCCTTCCTTGCCTTCAATCCAGACGATCCGCGTTATGTGATGGGCGGAAGCTATCAGGGTACGATTGAAGTATTGGATACAAAGTACAATGAAGGAAAAGGCGCAATGATTGCTCCTATTCAATACCAATCTGTGCAACCCAAGGATATGAAATACAGGTTCAACTGGAACGCACCTATCATTTGGTCGCGCCATGAACCCAATGCCTTCTATCATGGAGGAAATAAACTTTTCAAAACTACTGATCTCGGTAAAAGTTGGGAAGTAGTATCGCCTGATCTTACCCGTAACGATATCAGTAAACTTGGTATGAGCGGGGTGCCTTACACCAATGAGGGTGCAGGTGGAGAAAATTATGGAACACTAGCCTACATCAAAGAAGCTAATGAAAAGGGTGTGATCTGGACAGGCAGCGATGATGGATTGGTTCACCTCACTCGTGATGGTGGAAAGACGTGGAACAATGTAACCCCAACCGGCCTGGCCGAATGCCTTATCAATAGCATTGAAGTGTCGCCACATGATAATGCTACCGCATACATTGCTACAACACGCTATAAGTTCAACGATTTTGCACCTGCACTTTACAAGACCACAGACTATGGAAAAACATGGACAATGATTATCAATGGAATTCCATATGGTGCCTTTACACGGGTAGTGCGTGAAGACAATGTCCGCAAAGATTTATTGTATGCCGGCACAGAGACAGGAATGTACATCTCCTACGATGGTGGCAAAAACTGGAATTCGTTTCAATTAAACCTGCCGATTGTAGCGATCACCGATCTCATGATTCATCAGGGAGATTTGATAGCTTCTACGCAGGGTCGCGCATTCTGGATTTTAGATGACCTGGGTTTGATCCGGCAATATGAAAGAGCCCAAAAAAGATTTCAGTTGTATCAGCCTGAAGATGCTGTGCGTGTTTCCGGCTTCAGCGCATTGGATAGTAATCCAGGTGATGATGATAATGGCCCAAGCGCTCCTTTTGGCACTAATGCAGCTACAGGTGTAGTACTCTATTATTCTTTGCCAGAAAAAATAGATTCGACTCTCACACTGACAATGACTATCAAAGATGACAAAGGGCAGGTCGTAAGAACATTCACTTCTGATAAAGATAAACGATTTGTCTCCTTTCCGGGAGGCCCTCCCGCCAATCCTGTACTTTCCAAAAAAGGAGGGCTAAACCGATTTGTATGGGATATGCGCTATCCAACGGTATTGGGTGCTCCCAAAGTATTTATTGAAGGAAGCTACAGAGGACATAAAGCCGCCCCAGGAAAATATACGGCTACGCTTACACTGGGGAGTGAGGAGCAATCTTCTTCCTTCTCTATCCTCCCCCACCCTGGCATTCAAGCTACATCAGCTGATTACCAGCAGCACCATGAAATTATGTCGTCAATAGAGAGCGGCATTAACGAGATTCACAGCGCTGTCAATCAAATGGCAGAGGCCCGCAATCAGGTTAATGCTTTGATTGATGTATTGGGTGAAAGGCCGGAGTACAAAGAGTTAAAAGAAGCCGGCAAGTCGCTCGTCAAAAAAATAACGGCCTGGGACGAGAAGCTTGTGCAGCGCAAGGCTGAAAGCAATGATGATATTATCAACTTCGTCAATATGATCAGTGCCGATTACATCTTCCTGAAAGGTGAACTCGACACCAATATTCCTAATGTTACCAAAGGCGCCCGGGAACAACTCGCTGTGCTTGATGCTGCCTGGCAAGCGCTTAAGACAGAATACAATAGCTTCCTCCAGAAAGAAATTCCGGAGTTCAATGCCCTTTGCAAAACAAAGAACATCGAAAAGGTGACGCTACCACAGAGAGAAAAGTAAACTAGATTAACGACACGATCTAAAGCCCTGACTTAGTTGTTGGGGCTTTTTTTGTCTTATCAAAATAATCCCATATGGGGGATGTCAATAGCAGCATAAAAGTATTGCCGTCTATTTTACTATTATTGCGTTACTGAAATAAATGTAATCGATCTCCACCATGCAACCTCTTCACTTTCTTTTGGCTGACGATCATGCTGTGGTTCGTAGTGGACTAAGAACTGTGTTAGAAAAAAACTACGAAGCCATTGCCATATCAGAAGCTGCAAATGGCATCGAAGCAGTAGATGCAGTTCGTCAACATAAAATCAACATTGCTTTCCTTGATTTTAGCATGCCCATGATGGATGGGTTTGAAGCAGCGCAACTGATGCTAAAGGAAAATAAGAGCCTCCAGATCATTGTGCTAACACTTTATGATGATATCCCTGTCATTCTTAATTTTTTCAAGATTGGCGTAAAAGGATTTCTAACCAAAACTGCAAGGGAAAAAGAAATCAAGGAGTGTGTGGATGCCGCGCTACGCAACGACTACTATTACCACACCCGGTTTGAGTCCTCCATCGCGCAGTGGCTAGGAACCCGCATCGAGTGGACCATACCATCTATTCAATTTTCAAAGCGCGAAATGGAGATTGTGCTGAAGATTGCAAAAGGCTTAACCAATGCAGAGATTGGCGAGCAACTGGCCACTAGTTCACGAACAATTGAATCAACGCGCGCTAACCTTCTAAAGAAAGCCATGGTAAAAAACACAGCAGAGCTAATCGAATTTGTTTTCAATAATGGCATTCTTAGCCCGGGCACAGTCAGGCGCTAGAAAGTTATTCTCCATACAATAAAAAAGGGGCCTTCGCCCCTCTTTATTCTATTTAATCGAACGATTACTTCATCTTCTTTACCACTGCCTCAAATGCTTCCGGGTGGTTCATCGCTAAATCAGCAAGTACTTTGCGATTGAGTCCGATGCTGTGCTTTTTAGCTTTGCCCATAAACTCTGAATAGCTCATACCGTGCAGTCTTGCTCCTGCATTGATACGCTGAATCCATAGTGAACGGAAATCTCTTTTCTTGGCTTTTCTATCGCGATAAGCGTAGACCAAACCTTTTTCGACAGCATTCTTTGCTACTGTCCATACATTTTTCTTACGACCAAAGAATCCTTTGGCCAACTCAAGGATGCGCTTGCGCCTCATCCGGGATGCAACACTGTTTACTGAACGTGGCATATTTTTTACTTTTTGGTCGGTGGCGCCTCGATCAAGTCGTGGACTTAGTTGCCAAAAACCGGGTTAAACAATACTGACTGTGATTATCACAATCAAACCAATGCTATCAGACTGGATAGCGACAGACTTATACCAGGTAAGGAAGCATAGGCTTAATATTGCCCTCGTCCACTTTTTTTACTGTGGTGGCATTGCCTAATCTCCTCTTCTGTTTAGTTCCTTTTTTAGTCAGGATGTGTCTCTTATAAGCTTTTTTGCGTTTGATCTTACCCGTACCGGTAACTTTGAAACGCTTCTTAGCCCCTGACTTCGTTTTTAACTTTGGCATTTTACTTTTATTCGTTAATCGTTCTTCTCACTGTATTTACTTCTTTGGCTTAGGAGCCACCATCATGTACATTCGCTTTCCTTCCAGCTTGGGGAGCAATTCTACTTTTCCATGCTCTTCCAGAGCCTGAGCAAATTTCAATAACAAAATTTCTCCCCTTTCTTTATACACAATCGACCTTCCTACGAAATGAACATATGCCTTAATCTTAGCACCTTCCTGTAAGAAATTGACAGCGTGCTTTACTTTGAAGTTGAAGTCATGCTCATCCGTATTAGGCCCAAAACGCATCTCTTTCAAAACCGTCTTTTGCGCATTGGCCTTAATCTCCTTCTGCTTCTTTTTCTGCTCGTACTTAAACTTTGAATAATCAATTACCTTACATACCGGAGGGTCAGCATTAGGGGAAATTTCCACCAGGTCCAGCCCCTGATCCTGCGCCATCTTGATAGCCGTGGCGGTTGGGTAAACGTCTACTTTAATATTCTCGCCCACAACCCGTACGCGGGGTGCGAGGATTCGCTCATTTACTCGATAAGGTTCTTCTACTACTCTCCTGCCGCGCGGATTAAAAGGCTTCGGCCGGTTACTACTTGGAAATATTGCCACTCGTTGGGTTTAAGTTCTTACTTTTTTAAAACAGGCTGCAAATATCGCTATAATTTCAACTTTTCAAACAAGGGTTTGAACATTTAATGAGACGAAAAGTGTGGAAATCAAAGCGGCAAAGCACATTCTTTCGCAAAATGCAAAGCAAACTCTTCCAGCCCCATAGATCCCTGGTCACCCGTTCCATGCTTTCTCACAGCAACTTTGCCCTCTGCGACTTCCTTCTCTCCCACAATGAGCATGTAGGGAACTTTCTTCACCTCGGCATCCCTGATCTTCCGGCCAATTTTCTCGTCCCGATCGTCAAGGAAGCCACGGATATCACGACTCTTAAGGTTATCAACCACCTTGGCCGCATAGTCATTAAACTTTTCGGAGATCGGCAAGACTGCAATCTGTTCGGGAGCAAGCCAAAGCGGGAAGTTACCAGCGCAATGCTCAATCAATACCGCCACGAATCGCTCAAGCGATCCAAATGGGGCTCTGTGAATCATTACCGGAGTGTGCTTTTGGTTATCCGAGCCAATGTATTCCAATTCAAAACGCTGAGGTAATTGATAGTCTACCTGTATTGTGCCGAGCTGCCAGCTTCTACCTAAGGCATCTTTTACCATGAAGTCAAGCTTAGGTCCATAGAAAGCCGCTTCGCCTTTTACAGCGACCGTCACCAGCCCGCGTTCGTCTGCTGCTTCCTGAATTTCCTGTTCTGCTTTATCCCAAAGGTGATCTTCGCCAATGTATTTTTCCTTCCTGGCAGGATCGCGCAGCGAAACCTGTGCTGTATAATTTTCAAAACCCAATGCACGAAACACGTGAAGCACCAGATCGATTACTTTGATAAATTCATCCTTTACCTGGTCGGGTGTACAGAAAATGTGTGCATCATCCTGTGTGAATCCTCGTACCCGCGTGAGCCCATGAAGCTCTCCGCTTTGCTCATAGCGATAGACCGTCCCAAACTCAGCATAGCGGATGGGCAGGTCTTTGTAAGAGCGTGGTTTTACTTTATAAATCTCACAATGGTGAGGGCAGTTCATTGGCTTGAGGAAAAACTCCTCATTCTCATCGGGTGTACGGATCGGCTGGAAAGAATCCTTCCCATACTTTTCATAATGACCAGAAGTAACATACAATTGCTTACTGCCGATATGCGGGGTAACAACAGGTTCGTAGCCTGCTTTTATCTGGGCTCTCCGCATAAATTGTTCTAAGCGTTCTCTCAGAATAGTTCCTTTCGGCAACCAAAGCGGAAGACCCATGCCCACTTTTTCTGAAAAGGCAAATAATTCTAGTTCCTTGCCAAGCTTTCTATGATCACGCTTCTTGGCTTCTTCCAATAAGAAAAGGTATTCGTCTAACTCCTTTTGCTTTGGAAAGGTGATGCCGTAAATGCGCTTGAGCATCTTATTCTTTTCATCCCCTCGCCAATAGGCTCCAGCCACGCTCAGCATTTTCACCGCCTTGATTACACCAGTAGCCGGAATATGAGGACCCCGGCACAAATCGGTAAAGTTACCTTGCTTATAAAATGTGATGGTTCCATCTGCAAGGCCATCAATCAATTCAAGCTTATACTCATCGGCCTTCTTGGTGAAATAGTCAATGGCATCTTTCTTTGAAACTTCACTGCGCACAAACTGACTGTTTGTCTTCGCCAGCTCAATCATCTTTTTCTCAAGCGCTAGCAAATCCTCTTCACCAAAAGGCCGGTCTCCCAAATCAACATCATAATAGAATCCATTTTCTATAGGTGGACCTATTCCCAATTTCACACCTGGGTACAGCGCCTCCAATGCTTCAGCCATTAGGTGCGCAGAGGAATGCCAAAATGCATACTTTCCTCCCTTGTCATTCCACGTGAATATTTTTATGGAGGCATCATTAGATATAGGGCGACTTAAATCCCATATCTCACCGTTAACTTCTATTGACAGCGCATTGCGGGCAAGACCTTCACTGATGCTTTTCGCAATCTCCATCCCTGTAACACCTTTTGGGAATTCTTTGACGGTTCCGTCCGGCAGGGTGATTTTAATTAAACTCATGAATAATAAATTTCAGGATGCAAATATGCGATTTAGTCCACTGTCAATCGACTGGGAAGATGAGTTTTTTTGAATACGAAAGCGGCCCCGACTTAAAGCTGGAACTGGACGGTGAACAGCACTCCAAATTTCCGGGCATTATTATTCTCCAGGTAAGACAAGCGATGCACAAAATCAACGCGCAACACCCTAAAGATATTCTCTACTCCGTACCCTAATTCGACATAAGGCTTATTTTTCAGAAAGCCTACCTGTTCCACACCTAAACCCGAACTCGTTGTTGTCGCAATAAGGTCTTTGTTAGATTGACGCATTCCGCCCGCAATGATGTTGGTGGTGCCTAATAAACGCCAGTTCAATTTTTTAAGCAATGGAATACGGTTGAGAAACAATCCTTCAAAATAGTGTTGATACTGTAATGATGCAAAATGATCGCTCACAAACTCGCCATAGTTCATGAGGCTGTAGTTAACCGTTGAATAGAGTGGCGATTGATTTCCCAAATGCAATGTCAACAAGGGATAAGGCAACGTGTTGAATACATTTTCGCCCGTGAGGGTTAGGTAAGAATATCCAAGTGGCCCCCAGCTAATACGCTTCTTAACAGTCAATCGCACTTTGTCGTAGTCAAAATCGCTACCGAAAACTCCACTGATACCATGCGTATATTTCAGCGTAATGACAGGCCATTTATCGGTTCCCAAACTTAAACGGTCGTTATCGTTCTGGATGAAAAGTTCATCGCGCGCAAACCTGGACTCGAGAGAGATTTCTGAGGATTGAAATTCTTCGAGTATCGGTGAATTGAGATCCGTGGGATTTTCATAGTACCCGAAATTATAAGTAGGGTCAAAACTCCAGTTACGAAATGCAATTTTTTGAGAGAATCCTTTAAACAGCTCTCGCTGAAATGCGACACGGTATTCATTGAAATAGTATCCTCTCCTGAAAAAGCCCCATCGTGTGGCCGTAAGAAAAAGAGGATTGTCCGCCAGCGTTTCATCATCTACACCGATGCGCGCGATATCACTCCTGGCCCTGAAGGACAAGGTTGTCCATCGCTGTTTTGATAGAAGCTTTGTAGCTGAAGCTGAATATTTGATTCGCGAATCCTTGAATCCATAGCCAAGCTGCAGGTTGTAGGTCCATCGTTTACTGAAATTGATATTTGTTTTAAATCCAAATTGAGTTCTCAATCCTTCTATGTTATTCCATGCCATAAACCCCAGGTAGGGACCGATCTCCACTTTTCCAACTTTGACGTAACCATCTAGGAACGCTTTAATGATTTCAGTATAAGTATGCACAATGGGAATATTCCTAAGCGTATCAATCATCCGATACACATTCTTTTCGGTTTCCGACAATGGCTCGTGGCGCAGTGTATCCCAATACTTTTCCTCTTCAAACATGCGGGCATCTTCTGCAACTAAGATGGGTCGCTCATAGAAGGCTTTTTCCAATGGATTGTTGGTAACAAAGTTTTTGTTGCTTGTGTAAAACTTGGCAAGCATGCCAGCCGAGTTCTTACTGATCTCTCCTACATCAATCAAGACTCTGTTCTTCACTGGCAGCCATGGACCCAAATCGGTTGGGGCAAGCTCCTGTTGTATCTTTATTTTCTCAATGAAATTCAGGTTAGCCTGACTGCCTACAGTAGCATCAATTTGTTTTAAGGCATACTCCTTTTTTGTAATCCATATCGTCCCCGTAAAAGCAAGATCTTGCGGACTCTTTGGATAGAAATCCAGTCGATAGCAGAAGTCGTTGCCAATGTACAGGCTGTCGGTCAAATCGTAGTCATAATAGATTCTCCACCCGTCCGCGATGGGCGAAACAAAGTCCTTGGTAACAATCGTCAGCCAGTTCTGATAAAAATTGTACTCTTGAAATGAAGAACCAATGAATTGAATGGTGGTTGTGCCATCTTCAACGCCTACGCCATTAATTTTCGATTTTAATATATGCTCCTTCTTAAGCGATGGATCATCGCGATAGTAAAGTTTAGAAACGCTTTCAGTAATGTAGATAGGAAGAATTGGCTTACCATCTTCTCCGGCTATGCGCTCAATGCTATCCATAACCTGAGTGATTTTTTTTACGATTTTCTTTTGACGAAACTGATCTGAAATATGGTCAATGTCAATCTCAATTTTGGTGTATGTATCATACTCATAAGCCGTGAGCTTACGCTTATCATTCTCATTTTTATTGCGAACAGTTTTGCGTAAGATTTCAAAGGCAGGGTTCTCGCCCGACATTACCACTACTTCCTGAAGATTGGTAACATCTTCTATCAATTGAAAATTGACTGCCTGCTTGATCCCGATCTTTATTGACTTGGTCTTGGATTTATAGCCAATGTAGGAGGCAACAATTGAATCTGTTGGTTTTGTCGTTTTTAGTAGAAAGTTACCGTCAAAATCGGTGGTGACTCCGATACCGGTTCCCTTATAAACAATATTGACAAAGGGGATTGGATCACCAGAATTGGAGTCAATTACCTTGCCTTGTACAATCGTTTCCTGAGCCTGAAGGAGGCCGGAAAGTGAAATAAAAAATACAAGGGGGGATAAAAAGGAAATCCTACTCAACTGAATTCTTCTCACAACAACAGATTAGCGGCAAATTTAAGCATTTATACGGGGAAAGCTGTTTAGTGATCGACCAAAGGGAATAAAATTTGGTCAGTTGGGAAATCAGATTTGCAAATGTTCTTTCTCACCCAAATGATGGGGTGCTGTCTTTAATATATACAGGTCCAGGATGGCCTTCGTTCTGGCAAAATACTCCCGAAAATAAACTTTGAAGGCTGCCTCTTCAATGGGCTCTTGCGCAATAATGGCAACCGCATCCATATTATAATAGTGGCTAATAAATAAAGCACGGTAGGAATGAAACGGCTGCGTGATAATGATAATTTTATCCTGCCCAAAAATCTCTTTGCAACGGACTATAGAGTCGAGTGTTCTCAGTCCTGCATAATCCAGTGTGATTACAGAATCGGGGACGCCCCACTTCAAGAGAGCCTTACGCATCTCGGAGGGCTCATTATAATAGATGGTGCGATTATCTCCGCTCAAAATAAAATGGGTCACTTTCCCTTCTTTGTACAACGCAGCGGCCGTTGCTATACGGTTATTAAAAAAAGGATTGGGCAATCCGTTGGTAAGTTTGTTACTAGTACCCAAGACGAGCGCAACGGTGGCACCTGGCACATCATTGAAATTAGTGAACACGTCTTCCTCTGTGCTCTTTACCACCCAAATATTGGAAGCCAGCAATACGCAAAACACCAATCCCAAGGCAATCAACGCCCACTTCAGTACTTTCTTAATAAAACTCATAGACTATAGACAATACAAAGTTACTCAGAATATAATTCAGGCAAACAATGCCAAGTACGGATACATATTTTCTGATTAACGTTGATCCTACAGCGTCATTTAAGAATTTGATTTGGAAACAGTGGAGACACCAAGTTTCGATAGAAATTCGCGCTCAATGATATCGGATTTACGAACCGCCTTGCGAAACCACTGAAGACGTGTATCCTTTTTTTCTTCCTCCGAAAGTTGCCAACCAATGGATGAATTCCGGAGCTTTGGCATGAGGGTATTCATGCAGATGGCTGCACTGACAGAGATATTCATACTTTCGGTAAAGCCATACATCGGAATCTTCACCCTAAGATCACAATGCTGTTGCGCATAGCTAGAGATTCCATTTAGCTCATTACCCATTACAATTGCCATTTTCTCATTTACTGAAACTTCATCAATTGAAATGCACTCAGGAGAAGGATCGGTAACTATAATTTTGTAACCTTTTTCGCGAAGTGCATTAAAGCAGGCCTCTGAATTGTTAATGTTCTTGTTTTTGTAACGAATCAGATCCAACCATTTGTTAGAACCTTTCAATACTTTAATGTTCGTCTGGTATTTACTTTGATCTTCAATGATATGAACGTCTTGCAGCCCCATGCACTCGCAGGTTCTTACCACCGCGCTTGCATTTTGCGATTGGTAAATATTCTCCATTACCATAGTAATATGCCGCGTACGCTGATCGAGTACTCTGGTGATAAACTCTTTTTTGTGATCGGAGATATATTGTGCAAAATGATCGGTAAGAAGCTGGCGGTGTTCTGAACTAAGCATGAAGTAAGGAGCGTAAGACTCTTAAATGTCAAAATAACTAAAGAAGAACGAACAAATGAACCACAGAAATGGAAGAGGACAGTTTGCCAAAACGTGGCGCAATACTGTTAACAATTCAATGATCTCGTTTTCAATGGATTAACGAAAGGAATCTTTATATTTGTGGCCGAAATTTTAAAGAATGCGTTTTCTAGCAATTTGTCTTAGTTTTTCTCTCGGCTTTTGCAATGTGGCTTTTGGCCAGGGAACCTCTTTCTATCCTCCTTTTGATACTCCTCCCTATACGTATCAGCATGTTGATCATATGAATGACTTGATCAAATCACTGGTTGATACCGCCCCTATTCCTGAGGCAACACCTGTTATTGATGAGACTCCCTGGAAGCGTTGGGCTACCGTTGAAAATTATTCTTTTGGAAAAGATAGAGGTGGCATGCCAATGATTGCCGATCTCAACGCGCTTCACCCCTACTTTCGCGATAAGATTTTTGATTTAATCCGCATCTGCAAATCAAAAGGCATTGACTTAGCTGTAGTCGAGTCATTCCGAACACATGCAAAGCAAAACGAGTATAAAAGCATGGGGAAAAAATATACACGGTCTTCTGGTGGAAGTTCCAAGCATCAATATGGTTTGGCAGTGGACGTAGTTCCGATCATCGACTCCGTGGCTGATTGGCATAACTATGCTGTATGGAAAAAAGTCGGGGCTGTGGGTGAAAAATTGGGATTACGGTGGGGCGGACGTTGGAAACACATGTATGATCCAGGGCATTTTGAATGGACGGGTGGACTAAGCAGCTATCACTTAGCCACCGGAAAATTTCCAAAACCACCTAAGCCACAACTTTATCCTTGTCTTGAAGAAGATCTTTTACAATTGACCTCTTATTGGCAATCCTGGGAAACAGAACAGTCTACCACTGCCAGTCAAAAAGTGGAGTCGAACAAGATGAAATAATGGATTATCTCTTCCCCGGGGATTTTATTTTCGGTACAAGCACAGCAGCAACACAAATCGAAACAGCCTTCCAGCACGACTGGCAAGGTGTGAGGTCAAAAGACGGTTATCTATTTGATCGCACCACTGATCACGAGCTTCGATTCAAGGAAGATGCCGAAATCATTGCTTCTCTTGCTCCTAATTACCGGATGGGGCTTATGTGGAGTAAGCTTCAGCGAGAACCACTCGGCACATTTGATGCAGACACAGTCGCATGCTACAGAGCATTTCTGGATGATCTAAAATCCCGTGGCGTAAAGATTATGATGGTGCTTCATCATTTCACCAATCCGTTGTGGTTTTCAACGATCGGCAGTTGGGAAAAGGAAGACAACATCCACTATTGGGTTGATTTCTGCAAAAAAATAGTTGACGAGTTTGGAGAATATGTTTCACACTGGAATACATTTAATGAACCCAATGTATATGCTAGCTACGGATGGATCACTGGTTTCTTTCCTCCTTTCAAAATCAATCCCTATCTGGCGGGCAAAGTGGTTAAGAACATGGGAAAAGCACATGATCTTGTGTATGATTACATCAAATCAAAATATCCTCACCAGCCTGTAGGCATCTCTCATAATGCCGTTGTCTTTTCTGCTGAAAATGTACTAGGATGGTTTCCCATGCGGCTTAGTGACTGGTGGTTTATGGAGTGGGTGCCTAAGCATTTTGAAAAAGTAGATTTTTTTGGAATGAGTTATTATGCTCGCGTGCCGCATGATCCGATGCCCATCACGTACATTGACACTCCTGAGAAAATGAAAAATTTGGGAAGGCCTCATGACGATATGTGGGAATACCATCCGGAAGGCTTACGGACTTGCATCGATCGGTATTGGAACAAGTATAAGAAACCAATCATCATCACTGAAAATGGTGTGTGCGATGAAAGTGATGTACTCCGTCAGCAGGCAATTACTGACTATGCGCAAATTCTTCATCAGGCATTACAAGATGGAATCGACATCAGGGGCTACTATTGGTGGAGCGCCTGGGACAACTTTGAGTGGCATCTCGGTCCTACCAAACGATTTGGTCTTTATGAATGTGACTTAGAAACCAAAAACAGAACCAAACGCGCAAGTGCGGATAAATTCAGTAAGCTGGCACACTTTAAAATGTTTGATCGGGAACTCACGTAAGTGAAGTCATCAGGTCAGTGTCGGGTTTATTATTACTAACTAATCCTTCAACACCCTCATCTCCACTCTGCGATTCAAGTTTCGAGCCTCGGCATTCTTTCCATTAGAAATAGGCTGAGTGCCTCCAAAGGCTTTTGTCTTAATCCTGTCTTTGGCAATACCTTTTGATACCATATACTTTTTCACTACCACAACGCGATCTTCCGATATTTTCATATTGTCTTTAGGATCACCGGATATATCGGTGTGACCCTCCAACTGAATTTCCATTTTCATATCGTCCTTCAACATCGCTACCACTTCATCCAACTCCGGAAATGATTTGGGATTGATAACTGCTTTTCCCTGTTCAAAGTTAAGTGTGTTCAAGCGTATGGTCTGGCCCTGTGGCGTGAGTAAAATGTTACGCACTACTTTGTTGTTTGCGTCAATATCCTTTGGGTCAACAATGGCTGTTCTAGGAATATAGCCTTCTGCTTCGGCTGTAATCTGATACTTTGCTGTGCCAAAGATGGAGAATGAAAATGTGCTGTCATTGAATCTACCCGTCAGGCTTCCTGTAGGAATACTTTTGTAAAAAATCTTAGCCTTAATCCCTTTGCCCGTAAGCGCATGTGTAATTTTTCCTTCCGCTATTATTTCCTGGGCTGACACATAACAGGATGAAGAGAGTATCCAAACTATCAGCATGCTATTTCTAAGATTTTCTTTCATGGTGAACATTGATAAGCGTCTACTATTTTATGCGATGAATGACAAAGATACGCTTTAATCAAATTACTCAGCCGCCATTTATCCCTTCAAAAACAACATTTGACAGGCTATTTCAAATGATTAAACTCAGGAAAGAGAAATCATTTATATTGCTATGAATCGATAGCAACCAATCCTTGTGGCATGAACCCTTTAAAAAACTGCTGGCATCCTGTGGCGTACAGTACTCAGGTAACAAACAAACCCTATGGCACCAAACTGTTGGATGAGCATCTCGTGATATGGCGTTCATCAGACAACCTACCTCATGCCATGAAAGACCTCTGCATTCATCGGGGAACAGCACTGTCGCTCGGCTGGGTTGCTGAAGATTCCATAGTATGTCCTTATCATGGATGGCGTTACAATCAAAAAGGGAATTGCACGCTTATTCCGCAAACTACTATTCAAGTTATTCCTCCCAAGGCGTGTGTAAAATCGTATCAATGTCAGGAACGGTATGGGCTAATCTGGGTGGCGCTTGAAGAACCTAAGTTTGCTCTTCCGGAAATACCAGAATATGAAAGTGGAGATTGGAAGATTGTAAACACGGGGCCGTTCACTTGGAAAAGCGATGCGTCAAGACAAGTAGAAAACTTCACTGACTTCGGGCATTTTCCCTGGGTCCACCCAGGTCTGCTTGGCGATGTTGACCGACCAGTAGTCCCTGACTACACTGTGGAGACAAAGGGCTCTATCCTTCATTACACAGTAGTGAGGCCAGAGGCACCAAACTCCGATGATTTTCCTGTATTTGGAAATGAACAATCGGTGAAGCCCGAGAGAAGAAGTCGCTATGAGCTTCATTTACCTTATACTATAGTGCTGAGGCTGGGATGGGGTGGTGAAAAAGGGATGGTATATTTCTTTGTATCGCAACCCGTTTCTAAAAATCAATGCATTGGTTATTGCATCATCGGTCGCAACTATGATCTGGAACAGCCCGACTCTGTCTTGCAGCAATTTGAAGAGACCATCTTTGGACAGGATCAACGCATTGTAGAATCACAACGACCGGAACAGGTACCTTTTGACCTGGCTGATGAACTCCATCTTAAGTTTGATGGCGTTGCTATTGCCTATCGCAAGGCAATGCATGCACAGGGATTTGATCTGAACTGAGACACCCAAATCAAAGTTGGATCAATACAAGAATATCTAAAGCTCCAACTCAATCGTCTCGCCTACCCCAAAGGCCTTGTCTTCGGTAATGTCAGCCTTCTTCACTTTTGGTTTTGGTGCTGCCTTATCTTCTACCTTTTTTTCTTTTGGGCTTTCCGCGAAGAGGCTTGCTTGCTCGATTTGACGCTGGCTTTTTGCTTTTTGGAGCTGCTTTTCTTTGGGGGCTTTTGGTTTTTCCGGCTCTCCGAAGAGGCTGGCTTGCTCGGGCTTTTCCGGCTCTTCCGTTTCCCATTTTTTTTTTCCCCGATAGCTACTATCGGGGTGAGAACCCTTTCCGGTTTCGGTAGCTTCAACAAGCTCATTCTCTTCATCTCCCTCCTCAAGGCCTGTGTCTTCCTGTTCCTCTACCGCTTTCACTTTGGTGACTTTGTGTTGTGAAAGTCGGTTGCCCATTGCTTTCCAGCCTTTTACATCAATGATATCTTCCAGATTAATTACTTCGGTTTCTTTGTCCTTGCCTTTTCCTCTCACCACCTCTACCTCCACCTCGGGCTCCTCTGATGTAGTTACATACTCAAGTCTTGATCCGATCGATTCGGAAATAAATCCAAATTCCTTGTCTAACGAATTGGTCTCTATTAAAAACCGTTTCACAAAATGTTGCTTGCTTTCACCATCCCAATAGATGGCAGAGATCGCTTTCTTGGGGTGAAATTTTTCAAGGAGTATGGTCTTCTCTGGCTCGTAGCGATTCGTTATCTCAAAGTTGGTGATCTTGTAATTTCCCCCTTTGGTGATAGCAATAATCTGATCATCTCCATCAAACTTGCCAATGTGCTTACCACGCTTTTCTTTATTCAATCGACCTGCCGATTCATCAAACCACAACTCAAGACCACTCAAGGTGGAAACGCCAGCTTTGAGCATATCTACTTTACGTATCGGGTACTTGGTCAGCGTATTCCCCTTGGCACCACGGCCCTTTACTTCCAATTCAGAAAAGTCAAACTCAAAAATCTTCTTTCGTGCTGTGCTTGACGGATTCAACTTAATTTCCACCACCTCTGCTTCGCCATTGGGATTGGCACTGAGATAGTGAACTCTTGAATTGGGATCAGCACCACCCAAAGGGTATTCTTTATCTCGGGTGACGCCCGGCATCGTAAATCGCTTCACAAACGATTTGCCGGTTTTGCCATCACTGTAAATCATATTATAGATCATCCGCTCATCACCTTTCTTCCAAATGCCGGCATACAAAATATCTTTGCCCATGAACACCTTTTCAGAAATTCTGCTAACCACCGCTTTGCCATCCCTGCGAATGGCAATGATGTCATCCAACTCGGAGCATTCGCAGATGTATTCATCTTTCTTCAATCCCCAGCCGATAAAACCATCCGTCCGGTTGACGTATAGTTTCTGGTTGTTGGCAATTACTTCTACCGCAGTCACCGACTGGAAGCTCTTGATTTCTGTTTTACGCTCACGTCCCTTTCCATATTTGTCTAACAGGTTTTGATAATACGCAATCGCATATTCCACCAGATGTTTCAGGTGATGGAGGGTCTCCTTGAGTTCGTTTTCTAAATCCTTTAGAAGTTCATCGGCTTTGAATGCATCATATCTGGAAATGCGTTTGATCCGTATCTCCATCAGGCGAAGAATATCATCGCGGGTAATTTCTCTATAGAATTGCTTCTTGTAAGGTTTCAATCCCTTATCAATAGTACTAATCACCTCTTCGAAGGTCTCTACTTCCTCAATGCTTCGGTAAATTCGTTTTTCGATGAAAATCTTCTCCAGTGAAGAAAATAAAATCTTCTCCATCAGTTCTGCCTTGCGAATCTCTAATTCGCGCTTCAGCAACTTGACTGTCTGATCGGTGTTGTACTTCAGAATCTCATTCACTTTCATGAACTGAGGTTTGTCGGCTACAATCACACAGGCATTAGGAGAAATCGATACCTCACAATCGGTGAACGCATATAAGGCGTCAATGGCAATTTCAGGAGAAAGACCTGGCTGAAGGTTAACCACTATCTCCACGTCCTTGGCCGTATTGTCAACCACTTGTTTCACCTTTATCTTCCCTTTCTCGCTTGCCTTCACAATGGACTCCATCAAAGAAGCAGTGGTTGTACCAAAGGGTATCTCTTTGATAATCAACGTTTTTTTATCGCTGATTTCAATCTTGGCTCTTACCTTAATCCGTCCTCCGCGATACCCCTGATCATACTCTGAGAAATCAGCAATACCACCTGTAGGGAAATCGGGATAGAGTTTAGGATTCTTGCCTTTCAAAACGTCAATGGACGCCTTAATCAACTCACAGAAGTTGTGCGGCAGTATTTTAGTAGACAATCCTACGGCAATTCCTTCCACGCCTTGCGCCAGAAGCAAGGGAAATTTTACTGGAAGCGTGACAGGCTCTTTCTTTCTTCCGTCATAAGACAATTGCCACTCGGTGGTTTGACCATTGTATGCTACATCAAGCGCAAACTTCGACAGACGCGCTTCGATATACCTTGCTGCTGCGGCACTGTCTCCCGTTCTCACATCGCCCCAGTTACCCTGAGTGTCCAGCAAAATATCCTTTTGACCTATGTTGACGATGGCTTCACCGATGGCTGCATCTCCGTGAGGATGATACTGCATGGTGTTACCTATTACGTTGGCGACTTTATTGAAGCGACCGTCATCCATCTCCTTTAATGAATGCATGATCCTTCGCTGCACCGGCTTTAAACCATCTTCAATGCGGGGAACCGCCCGCTCCAGAATTACATAAGATGCATAATCCAAAAACCAGTTTTCGTAAAGGCCGTCAATAGCGATGGAATGCACCACATCCTCTTCACCCTTGTCTTTTGCTTTGGTCGCCTTGGGTACAAATGGTTTCGACTTCTTTTTGCTCATGTTCAATCAGTATATAATTCACTTCTACAGTTTACTTCCTTTCAAAGAATGTTGAGGACGCATTTTCTCAAATTCATCAATATGACCTTCTATCGTCCTTAATACACTTACAATATTCTTTTTTACATCAAGATCATCGAAACGCAAAAAACTCAGCCCTAATTCCTCCAGCTTACGTTGTCTTACTAAATCTTTTTCAACGCTTACTTCATTATCATGGCTTACGCCATCTACCTCAATCACTAGATTTAAGGGCTTGCAATAAAAGTCTACAATGTAATTCAGCAATGGTTTTTGTCTATTGAACTTATATCCCTTCATTTTTCCTGCTTTCAATTCATTCCACAATAGAATCTCTGAAAGTGTTGAGCCGTTTCTCAATTTTCTTGAGAATTCTTTCAGATTTTTATTGTACGGTAAGTGCTTCATTCCTTTAATCCCCCTACCCCCCTTTTAAAAGGGGGAATAATTTTCCATACCTAACCATTTTTTTAAAACCAATACAATCATCCTTAGAACGGAGGACTATTACTACCATCGTTACTCTTCTTCTCTACTAAAAGGGGAGTAAATTTTCCATTCCCAATTACTCTGCTCCCCCTTGTAAAGGGGGTTGGGGGGATTACCCTTCCATTTCAACAACTTGTTCTTCGTGTTTCACTCTATCCAGCTCCACCTTCAGGTTATCAATAATAAAATCCTGGCGATCGGGTGTATTCTTACCCATATAGAACTCAAGGATTTTAACCAGGTGACTATCTTTTCCTAACAAGACCGGTTGAAGACGAATGTTTTCCCCAATAAAAGTTCCAAATTCTTCGGGCGAAATTTCGCCAAGTCCTTTGAAACGCGTGATCTCCGGTTTGTTGCCAAGCTTATTCACGGCTGCTTGTTTCTCTTCCTCGCTGTAGCAGTAGAAAGTTTCCTTTTTATTCCGCACGCGGAATAGAGGAGTCTCCAAAATATAAACGTGTCCTGCCTTTACAAGATCCGGGAAGAATTGAAGGAAGAACGTCATGAGCAATAAACGGATGTGCATACCATCCACATCGGCATCGGTAGCGACAATCACCTTATTGTAGCGCAGACCATCCAGCCCGTCTTCGATATTTAAAGCATGCTGCAGAAGATTGAATTCTTCATTCTCATAAACTACTTTCTTGGTAAGGCTAAAGCAGTTCAAAGGTTTACCCCGCAAGCTAAATACAGCCTGGGTCTCCACGTCCCTTGATTTGGTAATCGAGCCGCTGGCCGAATCTCCTTCTGTGATGAAGATCATTGACTCCTGGCTGCGCTCGCCCTTCTCTTCATTAAAATGAAAGCGGCAATCGCGAAGCTTACGGTTGTGAAGGTTGGCCTTCTTAGCACGCTCGTTAGCAAGTTTTTTGATCCCCGCTATCTCCTTCCGCTCCCTCTCCGATTGCATGATTCGTTTCAGCATGGCATCGGCTACGGCAGGGTTTTTATGCAAATAAATCTCCAGCTCCTTTGCCACAAAATCACCAACAAAGTTGCGCACTGACGGACCATCGGGTCCCATGTTCATGGAACCTAACTTCGTTTTCGTTTGTGATTCAAATACAGGTTCTTGCACCCTCACCGCTATGGCAGCAATAATGCTGGCACGTATATCCGAGGCATCAAATTCTTTCTTATAAAAATCCCTGACGCCTCGCACCATGCCTTCACGGAAAGCTGCTAAATGTGTACCTCCCTGCGTTGTGTTTTGCCCGTTGACAAAAGAATAATATTCTTCACCGTACTGGTTGCCGTGGGTAAGCGCTACCTCTATGTCGTCTCCTTTAAAATGAATGATGGGATATCGTATTTCTTCCGGATCTGATTTTTGCTTAAGCAGATCAAGGAGTCCATCTTTCGAGTAAAATTTCTTTCCATTGTAATTGATGGTAAGCCCGGCATTCAAGAAAGCATAATTCCACATCAGGTCATCCAGGTATTCCGGAATGAAGTGATAGTTCTTAAACATCGTGTTGTCCGGCTCAAACGTCATGAGCGTACCATTACGCTCATCGGACTTCGCCAGCTTGGCATCCGTGGTGATTACACCTTTTTTGAATTCTGCAAGTTTGGTTTGCCCCTCGCGGAATGACTGCACTTTAAAGTAATTGGAAAGAGCGTTCACTGCCTTTGTTCCTACCCCATTAAGGCCCACCGACTTTTGAAAAGCTCCACTGTCGTATTTACCTCCCGTATTAATTTTGGAAACACAGTCAATAACCTTTCCTAAAGGAATTCCACGCCCGTAGTCGCGAACCACCACACGCTGATCGGTAATTTTAACGTCAATCGTTTTACCATAACCCATCATGTGTTCATCAATGGAGTTATCAATCACTTCCTTGACAAGCACATAAATGCCATCATCTTTGGCTGAGCCATCGCCAAGTTTACCGATATACATCCCCGGTCTGAGTCGGATGTGTTCTCTCCAGTCGAGCGATTTTATGCTCGACTCATTGTACTCAATAGTGTCTTTCGCCATGATGAGGTTCTATCGTTTTTCTAATGGTGCGCAAAGATGAAAAAATTCCGATGCCGGAAATTTCTTAGTTCAAAAAATTGCGATGGGCTAATTAAGCTAATTTTAAAGTGACTCCAATGCAATTTGAAAATGAGTCAACTACAAAAAAATATGAAATGAAGCGCTCTAACTGATTGATAATCAACAATCAAAAATCAGCTATTCAAACTGTCTGTTTATTGATGTTTTTTCTGAAAATAGCATACACAGGCCAACTAACAACCCATACAGCCACAAGGCAGATACTGCCGTAGATTACATAACCGATGTTGCTGTAGTCAAATTTCTCCGTGCTATTGTAGAGGTTAATGAATGCCAGGGCAACGATAAAAAACAAATTCAACGAGATGACGAGCCCATAGAACCAGGTCTTAAATTGGCTCTGGTCAGCCGGAAATAATCTTGAGACGATAAACACCAACATGTTGGTGATCCCTGTAACCACAAGAAACCCGTAAAAGATCGTATCCCGCGATAACTCAATGGCAGAATCACCCTCCAGCAGCGTTACATTCTCCGGCAAAGAGGCATAAATGTACATGAACGCACCCAGAAAGGCCATCAATGAAAGAAACCAGACTCCTTTGATAATCTTCAGTGCCATGTGATTAAATTTGAGTTGCAAAATAAACCAACATTTCACCTTGAACCTAAACCCAATCGTACTTTCCATTCCTATTTTTTTTCTGCTCATAGGAATCGAATTGGTGGTCGAGCGTCTCTCCCACCGAAAGCTTTACACTTTACCCGATGCGATTGCCAACCTGAGCTGTGGAATTACCTCGCAGTTGTCGGGGCTTTTTATGCGAATTTTTGCTGTAGTCTTCTATCAAATTGTTTACGAAAATTTTGCTCTCTTCCAGCTAGATGTTACCTGGCTTTACTGGCTTGGCTTATTTCTGCTTACTGACTTTGCTTATTACTGGGCTCATCGCATGAGCCATGAAATAAATCTTTTTTGGGGCGGGCATGTTGTTCATCATCAGAGTGAAGAATATAACCTATCTGTTGCCTTGCGCCAAAGTAGTTTTCAGATTGTGTGGACGTTTGCTTTCAGCCTACCCATCGCACTCCTTGGATTTAAGACAGAACACTTTATTTATGTCTCAGCACTGAATACGCTCTACCAATTTTGGATTCATACCGAGACCATTAACAAGATGGGTTGGTTTGAATATATTTTCAACACACCCTCCCATCACCGTGTTCATCATGGCAGAAATCCCAAGTACATCGACAAAAACCACGCAGGCTCGTTGATCATTTGGGACAGACTATTTGGGACCTTCCAGCCCGAAGAAGAGCGACCAACGTATGGCATCACCAAGCCGATCAATAGTTGGAATGCCGTCTGGGCAAATTTCAATCATTATGCAGAGATGGGTAAAGACCTGAAGCGCATCACGAGCTGGTCCGATAAGATAAAGTTTCTTTTCAAAAAACCGGGGTGGCTTCCACCCGAACTTGGTGGATATCAAAAAGCACCCGAAGTAAATCCTTCAACCTACAAGAAGTACAGCACTCCTGCTCCTGACACGTTGAGCTACTACGTTTTGTTTCAATATATTTTATGCCTTGGAGGAACTGCTATGTTTCTGTTTAATCAAACCAAGTTCTCCATGGCTGAAAAAGCATTTATCACGATTATAATTTCGGTAGTGGTTGTCAATTGCGGAGTTTTGTTCGAAAACAGAAAATGGGTACGTTGGGCAGAATGGATTCGTATCATTCTCTATCCAATCATTTTAATCGTACTTACCTTGACGAATAGTTGGCCGCTCGCTTACCTTGGCATCTCTATAGCTTACCTTTTTATTTCTACCATTTGGTTTTACTCCTTTACCAAGAATGCTCAACTTCAGACTGCTTAGTTCATTATTTGCTATTGTCACTTGTGTTCTCATATACTCCTCCTGCGAAAACCCGTTGCCGGTTATTGAAGGCTTAAATCAAAAAGCATGGAAAGAAGATAAAGGAGGATGTTTACAGCAAAGAGCTTCTATGATACTTCAACTTAAAGAGCAGAAGAACAAGCTGCAGGGATTATCTGAATCGCAGGTAATCGAACTCCTCGGTCGGCCAGATCACAATGAGTTGTACAAGCGCAATCAGAAGTTCTTTTCATACTTTCTTCAACATGGTCCGGCCTGCGAGGCGGATTCGCTAATCACGGTGAAGCTGATAGTGCGCTTCAATGCCATGGGCAGGGCGAAGGAAATTGCGGTAGAGTAAGAATTCAAAGGTGATTTCATCAGGATTGTCTAACCCTTATCTTTGGCCAAAATTTAATTCATGAAAAATATTTCAGTCATCGGCTCGGGTACTATGGGCAATGGTATAGCCCATCTTTTTGCGCAACATGGTTTTAAAGTCGCACTAGTCGATATTTCGGAGGATGCCTTAAAAAAGGGAATGGCATCTATTGAAAAAAATCTTACTCGTCAGGTAGATAAAGGTATTATCACAGAAGAAATAAAAAAGAGCGCGCTAAATAATATTACCCCCATTACATTCCTCAAAGAAGGTGTGAGGGAGGCGGATCTGGTGATTGAAGCAGCGACTGAGAACATTGACCTAAAGCTGAAAATCTTTAAGGAGATTGATGAAAGTACCAAGCCCGAGACGATTCTTGCCTCGAATACATCCTCCATATCGATTACCAAAATAGCATCCGTTACCAAGAGCCCAACCAAAGTAATTGGTATGCACTTTATGAATCCAGTGCCAGTCATGAAGTTGGTAGAGGTAATCAGAGGATACAGCACCAGCAATGAAGTTACTCAAATCATTATGGAGCTTTCTAAAAAACTTGATAAGGTTCCAGTGGAGGTAAATGATTACCCGGGGTTTGTGGCTAATCGTATTCTCATGCCAATGATCAATGAAGCTATTCATACGCTCTATGAAGGCGTGGCGGGTGTTCAAGAAATTGATACGGTGATGAAGCTGGGAATGGCCCACCCCATGGGACCGTTGCAACTGGCTGATTTTATTGGGCTTGATGTCTGCCTTTCTATTCTACAGGTACTACAAGCTGGCTTTGGCAATCCAAAGTATGCGCCCTGCCCTCTGTTAGTAAATATGGTACAGGCGGGCCACCTTGGCGTAAAGACCGGAAGTGGTTTTTATCAATACAAATCGGGAAGCAAGGAATTGACTGTTGCTGATCGGTTTAAGTAAAAATACTTTTTAACCAAAAAGGCCATCTTTCGATGGCCCTTGTTCCTTTCGCTGTAATTATCTCATTTCTTTAACAGATCTCTGATCTGAGTCAACAACTGAATATCAGCGGGTGGCGCTGCAGGAGCAGAGGGTGCCGCTTCTTCTTTTTTCTTGGCCGCATTCATGCCTTTAATGATCAAGAACAATACAAAGGCGACAATGATAAAGTTAATTACCGAGGAGAGGAAATTGCCATACTTAACAGTACCAAATATGGTTAGCTCTTCCAATCGGGTAAGGCTCGCAGCATCCAACGCTGGCTTCAGCAATAGCGGAGTGATCACATCTTCAATAAATGATCCTACAATCTTTCCGAAAGCGCCACCAATAATGACACCCACTGCGAGGTCAACTACGTTGCCACGCATGGCAAATGCTTTAAATTCTTTTAACATAAAGTTTAGGGTTAGGTTACGAGATGAAAAATAGCAATCAAATTTTGGGAATCCAATCCATTGATCAGTTCCAGCCCAAAAAACCAGGAGTAACTCGAATTGCCGGAAGTCTTACTGAACGATCCGAATCTGATTTCTCAGCCCTCGAAAGGCTGACAGCTCAATGCCAGTGCTTCCGATAAACATCTTAGCCTGTACTTTCACTGGGATGCGGTTGCCATCATCAGAAATCCATGCCGTGATAGAATTCTCTCCATCAAACAGCTTATTGTCCGGCATAACAGGCACCAGTTTATGGCACCAAATCTTTCCCACCTTAGTGCTTACTTTCTCTTTGCCGGAATAGATGATCTTCAGATTATAGGCTGTGTCTTCAAAAAAACCTGAAATCTTAAGGGTGTCGCCAACTTTGTACTTACTGAAGTTGATTACCCGAAGAAAGATAAATCCTCCCACCAGGTCTCTGACATTCTCCGGTGTGGAATAATATTTTACATCATCATAAACTCCGGTTTCCTTGTTCATCACCTTTACTTCTGCTTGCCGCTTTTCATGGTCAAAAGTGATCAATTCGTCTTTGCGATAATGATTCTCTTTGAGCTTGCGGTAAGAAACATGAGTTACGAGAGCAGCCGTATCAATATAGGCCCCCCACTGATCATCCACCTTGGCTACCCAGGAAACCATACCACTGGTTTGCCCAAAGGCATCAATCTTATAGCAAGGTCTGGAGTTTATAGAAAAGACCTTACTCTCTATTTTGGTTATGGCATGACCTACGGTGAAAAAACCAAAGTTTACCCGATAATCAAGCTGTTCTCCCTTTCCAAAACTCGTATTTTGAATGACAGGAAATAGCTCATTCTTATCTTCGGCAAAAGCTGCCATAAGAAGGACGATTATTACCCCAAATCCCATTCTCTTCATCATGCAAAACTAGTTGTTTCCCAATACACTGTCAAAGCTTATGCCAGTGCTAGGCAGAAACTTGATTTTCGCGCAATGCGTCATTCAAAGAGGTCTTTTTGTCTGTACTTTCCTTTCGTTTGCCAATGATCAACGCGCAACCTACCTGGAACTCTCCGGCTGGAAATTTTTTAGTGTATGAGCCAGGAATGACAACGGATCGCTCAGGAACATAGCTCTTATACTCAATCGGCTGAGGCCCCGTCACATCAATAATTTTTGAGCTGGCTGTAAGAACGACATTTGCGCCTAGCACGGCTTCCTTTCCTATGCGAACACCCTCCACTACAATGCAGCGTGAACCAATAAAAGCATTGTCTTCAATAATCACTGGCGCAGCCTGAACCGGTTCAAGCACTCCGCCAATCCCCACACCTCCGCTAAGGTGCACATTCTTGCCAATCTGAGCACAGCTCCCAACAGTCGCCCAGGTGTCTACCATCGTTCCCTCATCTACATAAGCACCAATATTGACATAGGATGGCATGAGGATGACGCCCTTGCTTACATAGGAACCGTAGCGCGCAATGGCATGAGGCACGACCCGGACACCAAGCTCTTTATAGTTCTTTTTGAGTGCAATCTTATCATGAAATTCAAACGGCCCTAGCTCAATGGTTTCCATCTGCTGGATGGGAAAGTAGAGAATAACGGCCTTCTTAATCCATTCATTTACCCTCCAGTTGGTGCCCTCATGCTCCGCTACACGTAATTGACCCTTATCCAGGTTTTCTACCACAAGGCGGATGGCCGTTTTGATCTCTTCTGACTTCAGCAATTCCCGATCGGCCCAAGCCTTTTCTATAATGCCCTGCAGTTCCATTTTATATTCTAATTTTAAACCGGCACGCAATAAATGAAAAAACGAAGAATAGTCATCGCTTCCCTACTCAAGCCCATCGATGATACGCGAATGTTTGAGAAAATGGGAGTGACATTGAGTGACGCTGGCGACTATGAGATTTTCATCATGGGATACCCCTCAAAAGTAAAACCCGCCTATCCAAATATTCATTTTTTCCCTGACCTTCCTTTCGCTAGAATAAGTGTCAAAAGAATATTTGCTCCGTTAAGGGTAGCTTCCAAAATACATAAAGTAAAACCTGAAATTCTGATTGTTAATACCCATGAATTACTGATAGTTGCGGTTGCAAACAGAATATTATTCGGCACCCGAATTATTTATGACATTCAAGAGAATTACTTTCGGAACATCCTTTATTCAGAAGCCTTTCCTATGCTAATAAGACCCCTCCTTTCCGTTTGGGTAAGGGCAAAAGAAAAGGTTACCGCTCCCCTATTTAACTGGTTTTTTCTGGCAGAAAAGGGCTATCAAAATGAATTTAATTTTTTCAAAAATCGCTTCACCATTTTAGAGAACAAGGCTATTCTTCTCCCCGGTAGAAAGAGAACGGCCAGCTCAGGATATAGTCGCCTGCTCTTCAGTGGAACCCTTGCAGAAAGTACAGGTGTTTTTAGGGCTATCAACCTGGCAATTCAACTTCATCAACTCGATCCATTAATTCGATTGGTCATCATTGGCTATTGCTCAAAAGCTGAGCAACTAACTAGCATCAAATCCCTCATTGCCGACCACGATTTTATTACCCTTGTGGGCGGAGATCACCTCGTCCCTCATCAGGAGATCATTGAGTGGATTACCAAATCGGATTTTGGAATTATTTCCTATCCTCACGCCCCTCATACTGAAAACTCCATCCCAACGAAACTCTATGAATACCTGTCGTACCAGCTTCCCCTTATAATCCAGAAAAAGCCGGCATGGAGAGCGTTAATCGAACCTTGCCAGGCCGGAATTTCAATTGACTTCCCCAGCTTTGACAAATCAGACTTGCTGGAAAAAATGAAATCAGGAACATTCTATTCTCAAATTCCTGAGGACACTACATGGGATATTGAAGCGAGAAAACTTCTTTCAGTACTGAAGGCACTGTAAACTATCTAAAATATTTTTTAGACTGATCTAAAATTTATACTTTGCATTGCATTTCCAACTGCCTATGCTCAGTCTAACCGAGGAAAATTACCTTAAAGCCATCTACCACCTCTCTGACGGTGGTGCCAAATCAGTTCTTACCAACGAATTGGCAGAAGCCATGAGTACAAAGGCCGCCTCAGCCACGGATATGATCAAAAAGCTATCGGCCAAAGACCTGATCAGTTATGAAAAGTACTATGGGGTAAATGTGACAGCGAAAGGAAAAGCAGAGGCTCTGGGTGTTGTGCGTAAGCATCGGCTATGGGAGACCTTTCTCGTACAAAAGCTGGCCTTCACCTGGGATGAGGTGCATGAAGTAGCTGAGCAGCTCGAACATATTCATTCAGCCCGACTTATTGATAAGCTTGATGAGTTTCTCGGCTTTCCCAAAGTCGATCCGCACGGAGATCCGATCCCAGATGGAAAAGGAAAAATAAAAGTAATGCCTCAGGTAGGATTAGATCAAGTGAAAGGAGGCTTTGAGGGTATCATCACGGCAGTGAAAGATTCTGACTCCAATCTGTTGAAGTATTTAGATAAAATCAGCGCAAGGCCCGGACTAAAGATTAAAGTACTTACTAAAGAAGAATACGATGAGTCGCTGGAGGTACTTCTGGATAATAAAAAGGTTTTCCTGTCTAAAGAGGTCTCCAAGAATATTTTAGTAAGTGGTTAACATGAATAGTGAGGCAGCAAAGAATAGATCATTAAGCGAGGTTCACGCTTCGGTAGATGCCACAACCAAAAGAGGCTGGCGTAAGTTGCTGGCCTTTATGGGGCCTGCATACCTGGTAAGTGTAGGCTATATGGATCCAGGCAACTGGGCAACCGATATTGCCGGAGGCAGTCGCTTTGGCTATGCTCTTATTTGGGTACTGCTGATGTCTAACCTAATGGCCCTTTTGCTGCAAAGCCTGAGTGCAAGGCTTGGCGTAGTTCGTCAACTGGATCTTGCTCAGGCATCGCGGAGAACGTATCCACCGGTAGTGAACTTCTTCCTTTGGATTCTCGCTGAGATCGCCATTGCTGCCTGCGATCTGGCCGAAGTGCTGGGCATGGCCATTGGCTTGCAATTGCTTTTTGGATTGCCACTCATTTGGGGCGTTTCGCTTACCGTATTGGATACATTGCTTCTCCTGTTATTGCAGAGCTATGGAATGCGAAAAATTGAGATTTTTATTATCGGCCTCGTGGCCATTATTGGTGGGGCCTTTCTTGTAGAAATGATATTGGCCAAGCCAGCGATGGGCGAATTGGTAAAAGGTTTTATCCCATCTTTGCCCAACGATCAGGCGTTATACATTGCCATAGGCATTATTGGTGCTACCGTCATGCCTCACAACCTCTACCTGCACTCTTCTTTGGTCCAAACCCGAAGAATTGATTCTTCGGAACGAGGGATATGGCAGGCACTCCGCTACAATTTCATTGACTCCGCCATTGCACTCAATGCCGCGTTCTTTGTTAACTCGGCCATTCTCGTGCTGGCCGCTTCTACTTTCTTTAAGGCAGGCCTCTTTGAAGTGGCAGATATTCAGGATGCGCACCAACTGTTGGCGCCATTGCTTGGCACTGAGCTCGCTCCTATCCTATTCGGGATTGCGCTTGTGGCTGCTGGCCAAAGCTCAACTATTACGGGCACCCTTGCCGGACAAATTGTGATGGAAGGGTACTTGAATCTGCGCATCGCACCGTGGCTGCGGAGATTGATCACACGTTTGATCGCCATCATTCCCGCCTACATTGTAATTCTCATTTATGGAGAAGGTGAAACAGGTGCACTTCTGGTGTTCAGCCAGGTTGTTTTGAGTCTGCAACTTGGCTTTGCTATTATTCCACTTATTCATTTCAATAGCGACAAGAAAAAAATGGGAGTCTTTGTCATTAAACCCTGGCTTAGAATAGCGGCCTGGGTTATTGCGCTTATCATTGTTTCCTTAAATGTTAAATTAGTTATCCAGGAGATTACGATCTGGTTAGACGTTGCTGGCGATCGTTCTTGGATAATTTGGTGCACTGTTATTCCTCTCTGTATAGGAGCCGGCCTTCTCTTGCTTTACATTACGCTTAAACCAATTATAGACAAACGCGCCTCAGAGAAGTCGATGAAGATACCACACGGAACAGCAGCCGTGTTGGAAAAAATTGAAACGCCAATCTACCAACGGGTTGCCATTTGCATAGATTTTTCAAATTTGGATGCCGTGGCTATTGCCAGCGCTTTGGCACAGGGAGGCAAGAATGCTAAGTACATGCTCATGCACGTAGTGGAAACTGCGGGAGCGATGGTTTATGGTAGCGATATCGAAGACCGCGAATCGAGCGAAGACACAACAGCATTAAAAAATTATGTAGCGCAGTTGATTGCAAGAGGTTATCAGGCCGAAATGCAAATAGGTTATGGCAATCCGCGAAGAAGGATACCCGAAATGGTGCGTGATTTCAACGCAGACCTGCTTGTGATGGGAGCCCACGGACATCAATTCCTCAAGGATCTCATTTTTGGAGCCACAGTAGATACAGTACGACATAGAGTTAATATTCCAGTATTTATTGTCAGAGGTCAGTAAAATGGTGATGCTGAATTGCAATCGTAGACTATCGCCCTGTTCCAGCTAACTTGCAGCATGGCTACCACACACTCGATTGATGATACTATTATTGCCTTAGCCACCGCACAGGGAGTAAGTGCCATTGCAGTGATTCGCCTTTCAGGAAAAGAAGCTATTGCCGTTACTCAAAAAATATTTCACGGAAAGAATTTATTAGAACAAAATTCGCACACTCTTCATTTCGGCACTATTCAAGATGGCGATAAAACCATTGATGAAGTGTTGGTGTCTTTGTTCAGGGAGCCTCATTCTTTTACCAAAGAAAACGCGGTAGAGATTTCCTGCCATGGCTCACCTGTAATCGTAAAGGAAATTATAAAAGCCTTTTTGAAAAACGGTGCCCGGCTGGCAGAACCGGGAGAGTTTACGAAACGGGCCTTCTTAAATGGTCGGTTTGACCTGGCACAGGCCGAAGCCGTAGCTGACTTGATCAACGCAGAGACTGACAATGCAAGGCAGGCAGCATTAAATCAAATGAGAGGCGGCTTCTCCAATGAAATCAGACACCTGCGAGAAGAACTGATTCATTTTGCATCACTAATTGAATTAGAACTGGACTTTGGCGAAGAGGACGTAGAGTTTGCCAAACGCGAGGATCTCAAAGACCTCATCAAAAAGATTCAATCTTATCTCACCTCACTTATTCTATCGTTTGATCAGGGCAACGTAGTTAAGAACGGAATCCCAACCGTAATTGCCGGAAGGCCCAATGCAGGAAAGTCAACACTATTAAATACGCTGCTCAATGAAGAGCGCGCTATTGTCTCTGATATACCTGGCACCACCAGAGATGCAATTGAAGACGAGATGATTTTGGGTGGGGTGGCTTTTCGGTTTATTGATACGGCCGGTTTGCGCGAGACACGCGATGTTATAGAAGCGCTAGGCATTGAGCGCACCCGCGAACAGATGCGCAAAGCTTCGCTCATTTTATACCTGTTTGATTTATCAGCTGCCTCAGAAGAGGAGATTATGAGCGAAATAGATGAGCTGGAAAAGCTGAGTATCCCCTACTTCAAAGTGGGGAATAAAATAGATAAAGCAGACCGTGCTCTTGTCAGTCGATTAGAGAAAGAAAATTTTATTTTCATTTCGGCCTCAGCCAAAACCAACATCCAGCAGCTCAAGGACCTTATCCTCTCCCGTTTCCTGGTAAAGAATGTAAAGCAGGGCGATGTGTTGGTTACCAACCTGAGGCATTATCACAACCTGCTGCAGACCAATGAGTCTTTAACGAGAGTACTTCAGGGAATGGACAAAAGTGTAACTGGCGATTTTCTTGCCATGGACATTCGTCAAGCATTGCACTACCTCGGTGAGATCACAGGCGAGATTACAACCGATGATCTGCTGGCAAACATCTTTTCCAAGTTTTGTATCGGGAAGTGATGTAGTTACAGAACTTACTAAGCTAAGGATTGAACAAATGTAAAAAGGCAACCTCGCAGTTGCCTTTTTTTAGAATTTCTTGTCTATTCTAATTTTCAGAAATTATATCTTCCGCTTCATCACTTCCTGTTAGTTCATCATCACCCGGTTTTTCTTTCTTCCCCTTCTTTCCCTTCTCTTTCTTATTGTCTTTCAATTTTTTAATCTGCTCAGGCGTAAGGTTTGCCTTTACTGCTTCGCGATATTGTTTATTTGCTGCTTTAAACTCGTCTACCTTTACAGCCTTATCATCACTCTTGCCCTTTAACTCATCGTGTTTTTTTGCACGCACTAAAGCCAGGTCATAAATTTTGGTTTTTTGATCTCCAGTAAGAGTCACGACCTTGTCGAGTTTGTCAACTGAACGTTGAGCTCTTTGTTCAACGGTTGGCTTGCCTTTTCCCTCGCCCTTATCCTTAGTATCCTTTTTTTTACCTTGCGAAAAGGCGGTTGTTATAGCTAACAGTAGCGCCAGAAGTAATGTTGCTTTCTTCATTGTATGGTTGTTTTCTCAAAGATAAAGTAAATTTATATTTATTCCGGTCACAATAACTATCCACCAAGCTTAGCGAAATAGCAATTAAAAATATGAAGCGAAGAACTTTTATCAAAAATTCGTCACTGACAGCCATTGGCATCACGACTTTAGGACTGAGTGAATCAAAAAGTAAAGATTTTACTTTCGACAAGAATCTAAAAGTAAACGAAAAGCGTATTGAAAATCGGATTATCGAGTTGTCAAAATTTGGAAAGGACGAAAAAGGCCGTGGCTATCGGGTAGCCTATACTAAAGGCGACATTGAAGGGCGATCCTGGTTTATGGAGCTGATGAGAAAAGCCGGACTTGATCCCGTTATTGATGCAGCTGGCAATATTGTTGGTAAACGTAAAGGGAAAAATCCATCCCTCAAACCTATCGCTTTTGGTTCGCATATTGACATGGTGCCTGATGGTGGCAACTATGACGGCACGTTGGGATCTATCAGCGCGTTGGAAGTTATTGAGATACTGAATGAAAACAACACAATTACCAAGCATCCGCTTGAAGTTATCATTTTTGGTAATGAAGAAGGTGGCACCATCGGCAGCAAGGCTATTACGAGCGGAATAACCAAAGAAGGACTGGAACAGAAAAGTCAAAGTGGCTTGACCATGGCGGAAGGCATCATCGCTATCGGTGGCAATCCGAATGCTATTCCCGCTAGCGTTCGAAAAAAGGGAGACATCAAAGCATTTCTTGAACTCCATATTGAACAAGGAGGTATTTTAGAAAAAGAGAGTGTGCAAATTGGTGTAGTAGAAGGCATCGTGGGTATAGTACATTGGGAAGTAACGGTGGAAGGATTTGCCAACCATGCAGGCTCCACTCCTATGAACATGAGGCAAGATGCTTTACTGGCGGCATCGCAATTCATCATAGCTGTAAATGAAGTAATCAATAGCGTAAGCGGCAGTCAGGTAGGTACCGTAGGGAAATTAGCTGTTCAGCCCGGAGCTTACAATGTTATTCCGGGAAAGGTGTCGCTAGGGCTGGAGATTCGGGATTTGTCAGCCGAAAAAATTGAAACGCTTTTTACTGAAATCGAAAAGCGGGCAACGAAAATTTCCGCATCATCAAAGACTACATTCACCTTTACACGACAACCCAATCCATCCAAGCCGGCCTTGACGGACAAACTCCTTCAGCAAACAATTAACACAACGGCAAAAGCATTGGGCTTTACTACCAAGTTCATGCAAAGTGGCGCAGGCCATGACTCACAGCATATGGCAGAAATTGCTCCGGTAGCGATGATCTTCGTGCCAAGCGTGGGTGGCATAAGTCATTCGCCCAAAGAATTTACAAAAACCATAGACATGGCTAATGGTGCCAACGTGTTATTACAAACTATCTTATCTCTTGACAAAGAGTAAGGCGATGACCAAAGATCGCAGTCTCACCTCCCTTCAAAAAGGTCAATGAAAGAAATTGTAGAACTCTCAGACAAAACAATTATCCTCGAACGGAATGACTTTCTGAAGGTCAAAGGAAGTATTGACTCCAATGTATATTATGTCGAAAGCGGTAGTTTAAAAGTCTTCGTCTTAGACGAATATGAAGAACAAATAATCAGGTTTGGTTATAAAGAAAATTTACTTGCTTCGCTGGACTCTTTCTTAACAGGAAGACCTTCTGCCTTTTATATCCAGGCAATAAAAAAAACTACACTAAGAGTCATTACTAAGCAGCAAATAGAAAAATTCTTACAAAAAGAAAGCAATAGAGTATTGTGGACCAGGATACTCGAGAGTTTAATTCTGCAGCAGTTGGAACGGGAAATTGATATTTTAACAAACTCGCCCAAAGAACGATACCAACGAGTTCTCAAAAGGAGCCCGCAACTTTTTCAAGAAATCCCAAATCGACTTATTGCGAATTATTTAAGAATGAGTGCCGAAACACTCTCGAGACTAAAAAAGTCTTGATTTCAATCAAGGTTTATAAAAAAAAGTTTTTGGAGGTTTGCATAAAATTCAAAAACATCATGCAAGCGGAAAATTTAATTCAATCTCTTATTGAGCAAACAAGACAAATCATCAACCAGGTTGAACAACTAAAAACTTTTGATTCGCATCAATTGACATGGAAAGCAAATCCTACTTCGTGGAATATCTTAGAATGCCTGGAACACTTGAATTTGTATGGAGACTTTTATTTACCTGAGATTGAATCCAAAATCAGGAATTCTAACTCAAAAAACGAAACAACATTTAAAAGTGGATTTTTGGGCGGCTACTTTGCAAAAAGCATGTTGCCAAAAGAGAAGTTAAACAAGATGAAAACGTTTAAAGACAAGAACCCTTTAAATGCAAAACTAGACAAAAGCGTAATCGAAAAATTCATAGGTCAGCAGGTCAAACTTTTAGACTTGCTAAACAAGTCGAGAAACGTAAACCTGAACAACGTGCGGATTGAAACTTCTATCTCCAGTATGATCAGGCTTAAATTGGGCGATACATTTCAGTTTTTTATTAACCATATTATACGGCACCTAAAGCAGATTGAACGAATTCAGGCGGAGTTAAAAAACGGCTGACAGGTAAGCTTGAGTTTTGTCTGAAATCCGAATTCTAAAAAAATTGACAAGAGAGTAGCACAATTTCATAATCAATAACTAGCTTTTGTTAAACTGTGTAAATACATTGTACAGAACTTGAAAACTGTACCATGCAATACCCTCATCTCTTTCAACCCCTCGATTTAGGTTTCACCACATTGAAAAATCGAATCCTGATGGGGTCGATGCACACGGGCTTAGAGGAAAGTGAAAATGGCTTTCAGCGACAGGCCGCCTACTTTGCCGAGCGGGCAAAAGGTGGTGTGGGACTTATCGTCACGGGTGGTGTGGCTCCTAATCGTGCGGGGTGGACGGCTCCGTTCGCCAGTAAGCTTTCAACAAAGAGCGAGGCCAAACAACATAAAATCATTACCGATGCTGTTCATGCTGAAGGTGGCAAAATTTGCATGCAAATTCTTCATGCCGGCCGCTATGGATATCATCCTCTGGCTGTCGGTCCATCTGCCTTGAAGTCTCCCATTTCTCCTTTCAAACCCTGGAAGTTATCACAAGGGGGAATTCGAAGAACGATAAACGATTTTGTAAACTGCGCAAAGCTTGCTCAAGAGGCAGGGTACGATGGTGTGGAGATCATGGGCTCTGAAGGATATTTGATCAATCAGTTCATTGTATCAAAGACGAATAAGCGAACAGATGAGTGGGGTGGTGCCTACGAAAACAGAATTAAGTTTGCGCTTGAGATAGTAAGAAATACCAGAGCGGCAGTGGGTAAGAACTTTATAATCATTTACCGATTGTCGATGCTGGATTTGGTGGAAGATGGATCTACGTGGCAAGAGATTGAATACCTGGCAAAAGAAATTGAGAAGGCAGGCGCGACAATTATTAATACCGGCATTGGCTGGCATGAAGCCCGTGTCCCCACTATTGCAACAATGGTTCCCCGTGGAGGATTTAGTTGGGTGACAAAGCGGTTAATGGGTAAGGTTTCTATTCCACTCATTACCACCAATCGAATCAATACACCGGAGGTAGCTGAAAAAATTCTGGCAGAAGGTCATGCTAATATGATTTCGATGGCACGGCCATTTCTTGCTGATCCTCAGTTTCCAAAAAAAGCTTTAGAGGGAAGAGCAGATGAAATCAATACCTGTATTGCCTGTAATCAGGCTTGCCTTGATCACGTCTTCTCACGTAAGACCGCTAGTTGTATGGTAAACCCGAGAGCATGCAATGAATTGACATTAGCAATTTCTCCGGCTGTTAGCAAAAAGAAAGTTGCAATTGTTGGCGCTGGGCCAGCTGGCTTATCATGTGCAGTTACGCTGGCACAACGCGGTCATGAAGTACATTTGTTTGAAGGGCAGAGCTCTATCGGAGGACAGTTCAACATTGCAAAAGAAATACCGGGTAAAGAAGAATTTCACGAAACGCTCAGGTATTATAAAAAGCAAATGGAATTGCATAAAGTGCAAATTCATTTGAATACCTTATTCAACGAATCGCAGGCTAATGACTTTGCAGAAATTGTTGTGGCCACTGGCGTAACAGGACGCAGCATCAACATAGAAGGAATCAAGAATCCTAAAGTATTAACCTATACCGATGTTGTGTTGCATAAAAAACCAGTTGGAAAAAAGGTCGCCATTATCGGTGCTGGTGGAATAGGATTTGATGTAGCGGAATTTCTAACCCATTCTGAAACCATGAACGTGAAAACATTTATGAAAGAATGGGGAGTGGATATGGATTATCAATCAGGGGGAGCACTGCTGAAAAATGAGACAGTAGAATCGCCAAGAGAAGTTTTTCTATTACAACGCAAGAAAGGTAAACTCGGTGAACGATTGGGCAAAACCACTGGCTGGATTCATCGCTCTGCACTAAAGATGAAGCGAGTTAAAATGATGGATGATGTTACCTATCAAAAAATTGACGATGTCGGATTACATATCTCCGTCAACGGAAAGCCTCAACTCCTCGAAGTAGACAATGTAGTTATCTGTGCAGGGCAGGTTTCAAATAATCAACTCTTTACGAAGCTGAAAGAAAAGCATTCAAACGTTCATCTTATTGGTGGCGCATTGGAGGCAGGAGAACTAGACGCCAAGAGAGCCATTGACCAAGGTGTGAAGCTTGGCGTTGCCTTATAATCGCATTAGTCAATTCGAATTAACCTCGCTCTTAACAAGTGGCTTATCCGCTTTTATTAATAGCCATAACAGCGCGCCCACAATCAGCACAATACCTAAAATGACAACCGGAAGTTGATAGCTTCCGTAAGCTGTGATCAAATAACCAATACCCAATGACGTAATCGTGCCTCCAAGTAGGCCTGCTGTATTCATGGCACCTGTAACGGCCCCACTGTCTTTGCCACCTAACTCTGTGGCTACTGCCCAAGAGACAGGTGCAGTAACATCCATAAAGGCAAGGCCAAGTGCCAGAAAGACAATCGCCACAGGATTGCTTGGCGTAAACGCAGCCAACAGCATAAAAGAACCTGACAAACTCAAACCGATAAGGGGCACAAGTCTTCTACCCCACACCAGTCCCATTTTCTTCACCAGAAAATCACTGATAGCACCTCCTATGAGGCATCCTATAGCAGCGAGAAAAAACGGAAGCGATGCCGAATAAGCAAGTTGGTCTTCGGGAATACCTCTTCCATTTTGCAAATACTTTGGTAACCATGAAATGAAAAAGAACACACCCGATGCATAGCAATAGTACATCAGCATCAGCAACCAAAAATTTCCACTCTTTACCCAAGCATTCCAGGATGGCTTAGATCTCTCGTCCGCTACTATACTGCTAACAATGACTTCTTCTTCTTTATTGTTATACCAAAACAACCAAATGATTACCCAAACCAAACCCAAAGCTCCCAATACATAAAAAGAAACACGCCACCCGAATTGAATCTGTAATGGTATCACCAAAAAGGGAGTCAATGCACCACCGAGCCTGCTGGCCATCCATATTACAGCCTGTGCCCTGCCGCGCTCTATCACGGGAAACCACTGACGAATGGCGATGGCCGTATTGGGATAGGCGCCTGCCTCCCCTGCTCCAAACAAAAATCGAATGAGAAACAAAGAGGCAAAGCCTCCTGATAATCCTGTCAGAACTGTAAACGCTGACCACCAGATTACCACCCTGGCCAATATCTTTTTCGCGCCAAACCGATCGCCTAACAGGCCGGTCGGAATTTCAAACAAGCCATAGGAAATTGTAAAAGCACTAAGGATCCATCCAAACTGATATTCGGTTAGCCCCAGCTCTTCGGTGATCCGGTGCCCGGCAAGAGAAATGGCATTCCTATCTAAGAAAGTTATTATTGACAGAACGGAGAGTATCAGCAGAACGCCATATTTTCTATTCATCACGAGGTGGTTTTAATGTATGATAATGGCGACCGGTTGATATTATGAAAACAAATCATTACAGATAAAAAAAAACATACATTCTACAATTTGAAATAAACTCTTAACTAACTTTAAGAGCGAAACATATGTTCTATTAAAAAAATGTTAACCATTTAAATTCCATTGTGATATGGCAAAGAAAGCTAAAAAAGCCACCAAAAAAACGAAGAAATCCGCGAAGAAAACCTCCAGGAAAAAAGCAGTGAAAAGGGTTGTTAAAAAAGCTGCGAAGAAGTCTGCGAAAAAAGTAGCAAAAAAGACAGTAAAGAAGGCTGCGAAGAGGAAACCAGCACCAAAGAAAGTAGCTCCTAAAAAGCCAGCTCCGGTGGTAGTCGCTCCAGTTCCAGCACCTGCTCCAACTATCATTCCTACACCCGAGCCTCCAAAAATGGACGGAGATTCCGGTTCAGGATTTTCTATGTAATACATCGAGTCCCATTCAATAAAAAAGGCACCTGAGGGTGCCTTTTTTATTACCCAAACCCGGAAGCTCTGGTCACCAATAATTCGGCTTATCAGACTTTAATACCACCAAAAAACTTATTTTGCGCTACAATTCGTATATAGGCTACTTATGTTTGGGTTTTCCCTGAAGCAAATACTTTCCAAACGCGAACTTCAACGCGAAAAGCAGAAGGACTACCGAAACGTGGTTCTGATTCAGATCATTATTGTCATTTTCGGATTAACACTTTCAGAACCGTTACTGGCCGATTCTAAAAGTGCAGAATCAAAACTGATCATTTCCGTCTTTTCATTTTTTGGAGCAACCTATGCCTTCCTGCTTTGGGATCTGCTTCGAAACTTCACCGATAACCGCAGGCTCATATCAGTTATTTTTGCCGTGCTTTCTGGTATTGTAATTACTGGTATTCTGGTCGAATTTCCCTACTATCAGATTATAAACGTCTCGAACCGTCAGATGTATTTACTTACCATCCACGGGCTTCTATTTCCCATCGAGGTCACCGTCATCAGTTTTGCTATTCGTGATATTTTTTCGGGAGGGTTTTTATCGCCCGACAAACTTTGGGGGGCAGCCTGCATTTACCTCATGGTTGGTATTTCCTTCGGCAGCCTGTACGACCTGCTCACGATTATTCGACCAGGCAGTCTGGGTATAAATGTAGAATTGGGTTTACCGAACTACTCCGAATGTGTAACTTACAGCTTTTGTGTGCTGGGTGGTGTAGACCCAGGGATTGAAGGAACGAGCAGGTTTATTAGAAATATCAGCGTAATTGAGGCGGTGTGGGGTACTATTTATGGTATGCTGATCATAGGAAAACTGTTAGGCCTTCCACGGCAGGAAAATGAAACGACCTAAGCTTTAAACTAAATAAATATGAATAATCGCAGACTTCCTTTGATCATCCTTGGTGTAATCGCTTTCATTATTGTGATGGCGCTATCTTCCAGCCTGTTTTATACTATTTCAGCAACAGAGCGAGCTATTGCTTTTTATCCTTTTGGCGCTGGTCTGGAAAAAGACAAAGTAATAGAGCCTGGGTTCCATATGAAAGCTCCATGGAATGATGTCTATGTATATACTGTCAACGAAGTTTCCTCGGATGAGAACATGGACGTTTTGGATAAGAACGGCCTGTCGATTCACGTGGACATAACGGTTCGTTTCTTCCCCATCCCCGATAAGATTGGTTACATCCATGAAAAATTTACAAAAAACTACGTTAATGTTTTGATCATCCCAGAGGTAAGATCAACCGTTCGTCAGGTGATGGGCCGCTACACGGCAGAGGAAATTTACTCTACCAAGCGTGCAGAAGTTGAAGGTGCTATCACTACAGAAACTGAGAAAATTCTTCATGAAAGTAATGTGACGGCCACAGCTGTTTTGATTCGTTCCATCAACCTCCCTGAACAAATTAAAGCAGCTATTGAAAACAAACTTCAGCAACAACAAGAGTCACTTGCTTATCAGTACCGTCTCGACAAAGAAAAGAGCGAAGCGGAGCGGAAGCGGATTGCTGCGGAAGGTGAGAGCCGCGCCAACAACATTATCAACAACAGTTTAAGTGACAAGTTGTTGAAAATGAGAGGCATTGAGGCAACTTTAGAATTGGCTAAATCGCCCAACAGCAAGGTGGTTATTATTGGATCAGGGAAGGATGGCCTGCCGATGATTCTGGGTAACAATTAATCGCGAAATCTTACCGAATAATTTTTAGGATCATTTTTAACTACCAACTGTTACCCTTATTTTAGAGGCAACCTATACTTACGACTATGTCAAAGACTGCAGAACTAATTATTGACGGCAAATCCTACAAACTCCCGATTATTGAAGGAACAGAAGGAGAAAGAGCAATTGATATCGCGAATCTTCTCGAAGAAGCGGGGGTCACTACTCTTGATTTTGGCTATAAAAATACCGGGGCAACCAAAAGCGCCATTACCTTCCTCGATGGAGACAAAGGCATTCTCAGGTACCGCGGCTATTCCATTGAGGATCTTGCTGCCAAATCCAGTTTCCTTGAAGTTTCTTACTTGCTCATCTTTGGCGAACTCCCAACGGCTGACCAACTACTTACTTTTTCGAATGATATTAAGAAGCATACCCTCGTTCATGAGGACGTAAAGAAAATCCTTGATGGATTTCCATCTACGGCTCACCCGATGGGCGTGTTGGCGTCATTATTCTGTTCTCAAACCGCTTTCTATCCAGAGTCGTTGGATCCCAATCGCTCTGCTGAAGGCGTTTATCTAAGTATTGTACGGTCACTGGCAAAAATGCCAACCTTTGCAGCATGGTCTTATAAAAACGCAGTAGGCCATCCTGTTAATTATCCTGATAATACACTAGCCTACTCCGCGCGCTTTCTCAAAATGCTGTATTCACTTCCTGCAGAGCAATTTGAGGTAGACCCGGTAGTTGCCGATGCATTGGACAAACTATTGATACTGCATGCTGATCACGAGCAGAATTGTTCTACCTCTACCGTCAGAATTGTAGGTTCGTCAAAAGCCAGCATCTATTCTTCTATTTCCGCAGGAATAAATGCATTATGGGGACCATTGCATGGAGGAGCCAACCAGGAGGTAATACTCATGCTGGAACAAATCAAGAAAGACGGTGGCGATACAGAGAAGTGGATTAATAAAGCAAAAGATAAAAACAGTGGCTTCCGATTGATGGGTTTTGGTCATCGCGTTTACAAGAACTTTGACCCCCGTGCAAAAATCATTAAGAAAGCAGCCGATGATGTGTTAACCAAACTCGGCATCAATGATCCCGTGTTGGACATCGCTTTGAAATTGGAGGAAGTGGCTTTACGCGATCCTTACTTCATTGAGCGCAAGTTGTATCCCAATGTTGATTTCTATTCAGGGATCATTTACCGTGCATTGGGCATTCCAGTAGATATGTTCACCGTTATGTTTGCTATGGGTCGCTTGCCGGGATGGATCGCGCAGTGGAAAGAACTTCGCGAGAACAAAGAGCCTATTGGAAGACCAAGGCAGCTCTATACCGGACAGCAGCACCGTCCTTATTTGGAAATCAAGAAGCGATAGAACAAACTTTTCTATATTTAAGGCTGGATTTAAACCAGCCTTTTTTTATGCTAATCGATGACTTCAATACTGCCGTGGCCAAGTCAAAAGAACTTACCAGGCGACCTACCAATGAAGAACTTCTTGATCTGTATGCACTCTTCAAGCAAGCTACTGAAGGAGATAATAATGAGGAAAGGCCCGGTGGATTTGATTTCAAAGCGATAGCGAAGCATGATGCATGGGCTTCAAAAAAGGGAAAGACAAAAGATCAGGCCATGGAGTCCTATGTTGCGCTTATGAATAACCTTTACGCCCAATACCACTAAGGTTTTGGCACTCTTCTATCAACCTTGGATTGCAAAAGGTGTGCATAAGCTGGATGAAGAAGAATCCAGGCATGCACAGAAAGTGTTACGCCTGAAATTGGGAGCAACAATTCAACTTACGGACGGCCTGGGAAGATTTTATGATGCCAGGCTCACTAATACCGAGAGCAGGCAGTGCGAATTTGAAGTCATAAAATCTGAGCCCGCTCCATCCCGAAATTATAAAATTCATGTTGCCATTGCGCCAACAAAAAATACAGATCGTATTGAATGGTTCGTTGAAAAAGCAGTAGAGCTTGGGATTTATAGAATCACCTTCATCCTGTGTAAGAATTCAGAGCGGAGGTCGATTAACCTTGAGCGCGTTGAAAAAAAAGCCATTAGTGCGATGAAGCAATCGCGTCAAGCCTATTTGCCGGTAATTCAGGAACTAAAACCTTTTACCCAGATCATTGCCGAATCTGATGAAGAAGAAAAATTCATCGGGTTTGTGGATGAGCAAAATCCACTCTTATTGAAAAATCTTGCTAAGGCATCCACTTCCTATCTTGTCATGATAGGTCCCGAAGGTGATTTTTCCCCTGAAGAAATGCGCGATGCTTTGCAAAAAGGATTTGTGAAAGTAAGCCTGGGGCCTACCCGACTCCGTACCGAAACAGCAGGAATAGCTGCTTGTCATATTTTGAATTTAATCAACAGCTAAATTTGCGCTGAAAATCTCTTTTCATCTTCTAACTTTAAGTCTTAAACAAGTAAGATGACTGCTTCGGAAGCCAAAAAGCAAATTCAGGAACTCACAAAAAAAATTGATTATCACACCGACTTGTATTATCAAAAGAGCAAGTCGGAGATCTCAGATTTTGAGTTTGATAAACTTTTATCAACACTGGCAGATCTCGAAAAGCAATTTCCAGAACTAAAACTTCCCGACTCCCCTACTCAGCGTGTGGGCGGCACCATTACAAAGGAGTTTGAAACCGTCTACCATAAATACCCTATGCTATCGCTTGGCAATACGTATTCTCAGGATGAGCTACGGGATTTTGATGGTCGTGTTGCCAAGGGCCTGGAAGGAGAAACTTATGAATATTTCTGCGAACTGAAATTTGATGGCGTTTCGATAAGTCTCATTTACGAGAACGGAATGTTAGAAAAAGGTGTAACGAGAGGCGATGGCGTACGAGGGGACAACGTGACTGCGAATGTTAAAACCATTCGTAGTATTCCTTTAAAAATCAAGGCAGAAAAAGCTCCAAAATTCTTTGAAGTACGTGGAGAAGTCTTTATGCCTAAAGACGTATTCAAACAACTTAATAAAGATAGAGAAGACATTGGAGAGGAGACATATGCCAATGCCAGGAATACAACTTCGGGCACATTGAAAATGCAGGACTCTGCAATTGTCGCAAATCGTAAACTCGATTGTTTCGTGTATTACCTGTTGGGCGATACGGCCAACCAAACACATGAGCAGGGTATCCAAAAACTGGAACTCCTGGGCTTCCATGTTTCTCCCACTTATAAACGATGTAAAACGTTGCAGGAAGTCTTTGATTATATCAATCATTGGGAGAGCAAAAGACAAGAGCTTCCACTGGAAACAGATGGTGTGGTAATCAAAGTGAATAGTCTCGCTCAGCAAGAGAAATTAGGATTTACGGCAAAGGTTCCGCGCTGGGCAATCTCCTATAAATACAAAGCACAAAGTATTAGTACACGACTCAATTCAATCACCTATCAGGTAGGAAGGACAGGAGCGATCACGCCTGTTGCAGAACTCGAGCCAGTGTTTCTGGCGGGTACGACTGTGAAGCGGGCCTCATTGCACAATGCAAACGAAATTGAGCGGCTTGATCTTCGCATTGGGGACTATGTGTTTGTAGAGAAGGGTGGAGAAATTATTCCCAAAGTAACTTCAGTTGATTTAGCCAGGCGGCCTAAAGGTGCACGATCGGTCAAGTATATTACGCAATGTCCTGAATGTAAAACAGGTTTGATAAGAGTTGAGGGCGAGGCCAATCATTATTGCCCTAATCAAAGTGGTTGCCCACCTCAGATTAAAGGCAGGATTGAACATTTCATCCAGCGCAAAGCCATGGATATTGACTCGGTTGGCGAAAAGACCATAAGCCAAATGTTTGATCTCGGGTTAGTTAAAAGCCCGGCAGACCTCTACGACCTAACGAGGGATGATGTTGCGAAGCTGGAGGGATTCAAAGAGCTCTCCATCAACAATCTTTTGTCAGGTATTGAAAAATCAAAAGTGTCGGCCCCCTTTGAGTCTGTCCTTTTTGCAATTGGCATTCGATACGTAGGTAAAACCGTTGCCGAAAAGTTAGCAAGGCATTTTAAATCAATTGAAAATCTGGCCAAGGCTAGTCTACAGGAGCTCTTGGATACACCCGAAGTTGGCGAGAAGATTGCAGAGAGTGTATTTCAATTTTTCAGAGATACCAAAAACACGCAAGAAGTAAATCGTCTTAAAAAGGCTGGCCTTCAATTTACCTCAAGCGAAAAAGAACCTGAAAAAATCAGCGATGTTCTTGGTAATAAAACTTTTGTGATCTCCGGAGTTTTCAAAAATTATGAACGCGATCAACTAAAGGATACTATTCTTGCCAACGGTGGAAAAGTGATGTCTTCCATCTCTGGCAAACTAAACTTCGTGTTGGCTGGAGATAATATGGGACCATCAAAGCGTGAGAAAGCCGAAAAGCTGGGCGTGAAGATTATCTCAGAAGAAGATTTTGAAAGGATGCTCAACGGCAAGTAACTATTTATCAGACACTGGCCATATTTTTTCTTAGATTTCGGGTATGTTTAAATTCAATTTCTTAAAACTCCGCACAGCATCAGCATTAAAGAACAATAAAACCCTCAGGGCCAGCATTCCTTATGTGCAAGCCAGGCAAGTTGGTATCATCTTCAGCGTAGAGGACAAGCAAAAGCATGATGATATTAAAGAGCTTGTCAAAAATCTGGAGCAGGATGGAAAGAAAGTTCAAGTGCTTGAGTTTCTCCCCAAGAAGAAAGAGAATTATGAATTCTTATTTGATTTTTTTACGATTCAAGACCTTTCTTTCTGGGGAACTATCAATTCGGCCGCAGCCGGAAAATTCAGTGATGCTCCCTTTGACTATCTTTTTTACATTGACAAAGAATCAAATCCGTTGATTTTGAATTTACTGGCACGCAGCAAAGCAAGGTGCAGGGTTGGAAAATTTGCCGAGAGTGAGAGCTCCTATTATGAAATGATGATTGAACAACAAGGCACCACCCGGGGCTTGATCGATAGTATTTACAAATACACGAAGCAGTTAAGATGAAAAAATTGTATGGTACAGGAGTCGCGTTGGTTACGCCTTTTACCAATTCTGGTGACATTGACTTTAAAGGACTAAAAAAACTCTTGACTCACACTGCCAAAGGTGTAGACTACTATGTAGTCATGGGCACCACAGGTGAATCGGCAACCGTAAGCAAGGAAGAGAAAAAGGAAGTTCTGGCTTTTGTAAAAACCAACAATCAAAAAAAACTTCCGATCGTTTATGGCATTGGTGGTAATAATACGCGTGAGGTAATTCAAACAATTGTAGAAACAGACCTGAGTGGCGTTTCCGCTCTTCTTTCGGTAAGCCCCTACTACAACAAGCCATCCCAGGAAGGTATCTATCGGCATTTTATAGCCGTTGCTGATGCAAGTCCGATTCCGGTGATTTTGTACAATGTTCCGGGAAGGACATCTTCCAACCTGGCAGCAGAAACAACACTGCGACTCGCCCGGCATAAGAGCATCATTGGAATAAAAGAAGCATCGGGCAACATGGAACAATGCATGCGAATTGCCAAAGAGATGCCAAAGGACTTCATGCTTATCTCTGGCGATGATTTGCTAACCGTACTGCTTTACAGTATGGGTGGTGTCGGAGTTATTTCGGTACTAGCCAACGCGGTGCCTTTGACCTTCAAAAAAATCAAGGATTCCATTGCATCAGGAAATTATGCAATTGCTCACCGAGAGCAGTTCACACTTTTGGAAATTAACGGACCGATGTATGAAGAAGGGAATCCGGTAGGAATAAAGCAGTTGTTAAGCGAATTTAACATATGCGGCAATCAGGTAAGATTACCAATGCTGCCCGCTTCCGAATCCTTACAACGAAAAATCCGGAATGCTTCAAAAGGCCTTAAATAAGAAAAGGTGACCATTACGATCACCTTTCCTATAATTCTTGATTTTCAGATATTATCCTTCTTTGTTTTTAAGCTCTTGAACTTCAGCACGGATAGCCTGTGCCAGGTTCTTTAGGTCTTGCATACCCTTTCTTACGCGGGTACCTGCAGCGCTGTTAGCCTTATTATAGAATTTGTCAGCATCTCCTTCAATAGAGGCAATTAGACTTTTTAGCTCTTCAAATTTTTTCATTTTTATTTTATTATGGTTTTTTGAGATTTTAAAACTGATTCCTTCTGCTAATTTAGATAAAAACGTTTAAAAACAAGTCGAAAAGCTATTTTTTTAGAGATTCTTGGTCACCGATACCAGCTCTTCCTTGCGGTAAAATCCGCTGTCAAGCTTGTCTTTCAGGGCCGAAAATGCTGTTAGCGTACGTTCAACATCTGCCAACGTATGGGCCGCTGTAGGTATAATTCTAAACATGATAACATCCTTAGGCACAACGGGATAGATCACCACAGAGCAGAAAATGTTATAATTTTCCCTAAGGTCCATCGCCATGTTGGCTGCCTCTCCTACTCCACCTTTAAATAAGACAGGGGTAACAGGAGATTGGGTAGTTCCTATGTAGAAACCTCGTTCCCTTAATCCGTTCTGCATCGCCCTGAAAATCTTCCATAAATTGTCTTTTAGCTCAGGACGGGTCCGGAGAAGCTCCAGCCTCTTCATACCTCCAATCACTAATGGCAAAGGCAGGCTTTTCGCAAAAATCTGAGACCGGGTGCTATAACGCAAATACTTCAAAATGCTTTTGCTACCCGCAACAAAGGCGCCAATACTCGCCATTGATTTAGCAAAGGTGGAGAAGTAAAGATCAATCTGATCCTGAACGCCCTGCTCTTCGCCAGCCCCTGCTCCCGTCTTCCCCATTGTTCCAAATCCGTGCGCATCGTCCACCAACAATCTGAAATTATATTTCTTCTTCAGTTCAACGATTCCTTTCAAATCACCCATGTTGCCCGACATTCCGAAGACACCTTCCGTGATAACCAAAATACCACCGCCAGATTCGTCTGCAAGCTTTGTTGCTCGCTGAAGCTGCTTCTCAAAATTCTCTATGTTGTTATGAGGGTAAACAAAACGCTTACCCATGTGCAGTCGAACCCCATCTATAATGCAGGCATGCGACTCTGCATCGTATACAATCACATCTTTCCGATCCACCAATGCATCAATGATGGATACAATACCCTGATATCCATAATTCAACAGCATGACATCTTCCTTCTTCACAAAGTCGGCCAGCTGGCGCTCAAATTCGATATGATGAACTGAATTACCGGACATCATACGCGCTCCCATTGGAGAAGCAAAACCATATTTAGCAGTAGCTTCAGCATCAGTTTTTCTTACCTCCGGATGATTTGCCAGGCCCAGGTAGTTATTCAGACTCCAGTTAAGTACATCCTTTCCATTAAATTTCATGTGAGGCCCGATATCGCCTTCCAACTTGGGGAAAAAGAAATAATCATCGGGCAGATGGGAGTACTTGGCCAGTGGTCCGGCCTCCATTTTAAGCTTTGAGAATAAATCGACCATGCGTTTTTGCTTTAATTCATTTGAAATTGGGGCAAAAGTATGAAAAAAAGTCGAAGGCAAGCCTTATCTATTCAATTGACAATAGCCAATTTTCTATCTCGCAATTAATAGTTACCATTGCAGATTAAGTGCTTTAGAATGACCAAAATCAAGAAATTACTGGTGGCCAATCGGGGTGAGATCGCGCTGAGAGTCATGCGCAGCGCACGCGAGATGGGGATCAAGACAGTGGCTGTCTACAGTGAAGCCGATCGAAAGGCGCTTCACGTTCGCTTTGCGGATGAAGCTGTGTTGATTGGCCCGCCACCCTCGTCAGAATCGTATCTCAGAATCGACAAGATATTGCAAGCCGCAAAGGCAACCAGGGCAGATGCAATTCACCCTGGGTACGGCTTTCTCTCAGAGAATGAAAATTTTGCAAGAAAGGTTAATGAAGCGGGGCTGATTTTTATTGGCCCATCACCGGAGACAATCAAACTCATGGGCAGCAAGCTAGCCGCAAAGGCCGCTGTCGCAAAGTTCAATGTGCCTTTGGTACCCGGAACATCCGAGCCAATTTCTGATATCAAGGCTGCCAAGAAACTCGCTAATGAAATTGGCTATCCCATTCTGATAAAGGCGAGCGCAGGTGGTGGTGGAAAGGGAATGCGCATTGTTGAAAATGCTGCGGAATTCGAAGAACAGATGGATCGTGCCGTCAGTGAGGCTACCTCCGCCTTTGGCGATGGCTCCGTTTTTATTGAGAAGTATGTGACTCAACCCCGGCACATCGAGTTTCAGATATTTGGTGATCAGCAAGGAAACGTTATTCACTTTTTCGAACGTGAATGTTCTATTCAACGAAGACACCAAAAGGTAATTGAAGAAGCGCCCTCTTCAATTCTTACCCCGGAACTAAGAAAAAAAATGGGTGAGGCTGCCGTCAATGTTGCCAAGGCGGCCAACTACTACAACGCAGGAACCGTGGAGTTTATATTTGATTCAAATAATAACTTCTACTTTCTTGAGATGAACACAAGGCTTCAGGTAGAACATCCGGTTACGGAGCAGATCACTGGGGTGGATTTGGTTAAACTTCAAATAAGAATAGCCGAAGGTGAATCGCTTCCGTTCAAACAAGAAGACCTGAAAATTAATGGTCACGCAGTGGAAGTCCGAGTTTATGCAGAAGATCCGGCAAATAATTTTCTTCCGGATATAGGAACACTAAATACGTATAAAAGACCCCAAGGTCATGGCATACGGGTAGACGATGGATTTGAAGAGGGCATGTCAATACCGTTCTATTATGATCCCATGATAGCCAAAATGATTTGCCATGATGAAACACGGGAGAAAGCAATCAACAAGACAATTCGGGCCATCAATGAATATGAAATAACAGGTCTGGAAACTACCCTTGGGTTTTGTCAATTTGTAATGCATCATGATGCCTTCCGATCAGGAAATTTTGACACAAAGTTCGTGGAGAAATATTTTATGCCACAAGTATTGAAGCCTGCGTCCAATGAAACAGAACAATTGCTTGCTGCAGCATTAGCATCCACTCAAATTTCAGGTTCAGGCGGAAACTCGATAGAAAGAGAGCCAACCGCACCGATCAGCAAGTGGAAAAAAAACAGAATATAGTCGATGGCCGAAATCAGACCAATACGGGCATGGCGGTATAACGAACTCCTTGCTAAGTCAATTGAAGCGCAAACTTCTCCTTTGTTTGATGTTGTATCCGAGCGGCAACGTAAGGCTTTGTATCAAAATCAGTATAACAGCATCCATCTTTCTGTGCCCATGGGACCTGCACCTGCGGCAAGAGCTGCAAAACTGCTCAATGAATGGAAGTCCAACGGTACAATCCTTCAGGACAGAATACCGGGCATCTATGTCTACTATCAATATTTCAAGCTGGCAGGATCTGCCGAACTATGCAGAAAGGGTTTTGTTGCCCACATTCGCGCGTACGATTGGGAAGAAAACGTGATACTCCGTCATGAAAATACGATTCCCAAGTCGGTGAATGACAGAATTGAGCTATTGGAGAAAACTGAGCTAAATGTAAGTCCAACGCATGGGTTATACACCGATGAAACCTTTGCACTTGAAAATTACATGGATGAAGCTATTCGGCAACCAATTTATGAAACCGAAGATTACCAGGGAGTCAGAGACGTATTAGCAGTAATTCACGATGCTGTCATTATCAATAAGTTCATCGAAGTACTAAAGTCAAAAACGATTATCCTTGCCGATGGACATCATCGCTATGAGGGGTCTATGTTTTATAAAAACAAAAGAAAAATTTCTAATCCTGATCACACCGGCAAAGAAGGATACAACTTTCATCTGATGTACCTCACAAATACAGAAGCGGGTGATTTAAAAATTTTACCTACGCACAGGCTTGTAAAAAATATTCCAGCATTTAATGAGGCTGAGATACTTGAAAAACTTCACGATGATTTTGTAGTAAAACAAGCAGAACAAGATACGATCAACGAAATTATCTTAGGCAAGCAATGGGCTTTTGGGATTATTTTTAAAGATAACGCTTATAAAGTCAGACTCAAACCTGAATCGTTTCAAAAAATGGCCTGGCCTTTCCCTGATCAGGTGAAGCGGCTTGATCTGACGGTTATGCATTACTTCATTATTGAAAAAATATTAGGCATACCAGGCAAAGAGCAACGGCAATCTGAGAACATTGAATTTGATCGCAGTTTTTCTGACTGCGTCACTAAGGTGATTAAAGATGAAGCACAGATGGCGATTATAACGCAGGATATCTCGATCGAAGAAGTAAAGGACGTTTGCAAAAGCGGCTACACCATGCCTCAGAAGTCGACTTACTTCTATCCTAAGGTCATATGCGGTTTTTTGTTCAGCTCCATTTCAGAGAAAGAATTTGAAGAGCCAGCCTATTCGCCATTTCATTAGAATAATTTAAGTGAAATTAAACCGCACTCTTATTCTCGGCTCCCGCTCTCCCAGGAGGCAATTTCTCATGAAAGAACTTGGCTATACATTTTCGATTGGCACGCCTGAAGGAGATGAATCTTTTTCCGCAGCAATGGAGGTTACGCGAGTCCCTCAATATCTCGCTCAAAAAAAAGCATCAACATTCGTTGCAAAGATCAATAGCGAAATTGTGATGACAGCGGACACTGTGGTTATACTTGGAAATACGATCTTGAACAAGCCAACTGACAGAGCTGATGCCATTCGCATGCTCACCGATCTTTCTGGAAAGACCCATCTTGTTATTACAGCGGTCTGCTTACTGTCTTCCAACAAAACGATATGCTTTGACGATCGCACAGAAGTAACTTTCAACAAACTCACGCTCGCTCAAATTGAGGATTATGTTGATACTTATAATCCACTGGACAAGGCAGGGAGCTACGGAGCACAAGAATGTTTGCCACCGGAAACAAACCCATGCTCTAGCGAAGAAATTAACTTCTTAAATGAAATGGGGAAATTTGAATTAATCGCCAAAAGCCTCGGAAATCATAAAGGCTTACCTGCACTTTCAGCGATCAATAAAATTCATGGCTCCTACTTTAACGTCATGGGCTTGCCAATCCATAAGGTGCACAAGCACCTGCATGACTTTTAGACAAAACTATTTTGAGCCGTTGTATTGAACTAATATCCGGAATTTAGTCTTTACCGTGATCTCAGCGCCTCCATAGCCGTAATTAAAAATATAATTCCCCGGTGCTCCAAATATTTTTCCTGAATGAACGCTTCCATCGGGGCGGGTGACCTGGCCTACATATAAAATTTTTGATCCCTCCTGCCCTGCCGCAACTGCAGACTCAGGAATGGTTCCATTTAATGTCTGCCACGAAAGAGTCATTCCTTCGTTTGTTAGCACCTCAAAAGATGGAATCACAACTTCTCTTCCTCCCCAGCCGATATTACAATTTTTTCCAACTATTTTACCCGGATGAAGTGCTCCCTTATAATTTGCCCTGCACACAGGAAGGTCTTTACCTCTTTCATTCCCTCCACTAACCGCATTCGAAGGAATGGAGCCTGAGTAGGGTAGCCATACAAGACCAATTGGTGACGCAGTTAATATCTTATAACCCGACTTGACTACTATTTCATTTCCTCCATATCCGTAGTTACAAATATAGTCACCATCTACACCGAATACCTTCCCGGGATGAACCGAACCATCTTCGCGCTCAGCCTGACAAACAAAATTCTTCTTGCTACCATCATCACCTGCCTCCACAGCATTTGCTGGAATTTCTCCGTTAAACGTCTCCCAGGAAAATCGCACACTACCCTTATCAACAAGAACTTCAAAGTCAGGTGCCAAAATTTCATTACCACCCCAGCCAAAATTGCAATTTCCCGCTACCACTTTGCCAGCGTGAAATACATCATCGTACAAAGCTCTACACACAGCGAGATCTCCACCATTTTCCTGGCCGCCAATAACAACATTGCCAGGCATTTCTCCATTGAACTTCTCCCATTCGAATTGTGCAAAGCTTGAAGTGCAGGCAAATAGAATCAGTACAGCAACTAAATAAAGTCTTGAATTCATGGTATTAGGGTTTGGGGTTAGGGTTCCTAAATATAAAATTATTGCACGTAAGTATACAATTCTCCTGCCAATCTTATAGATATTCAACTTGGATCAGCCATTGCCCGCTTCAAGTCGCGAATTTCAATTGAATACGCGCATTTAAAATGACCCTGGGGGCAAGCCTTAAAGCCATGTAATCCGCAAGGCCGGCATGAGAGGGATTCTTTTGTCTCCATAATCGATGAGCGATCTGACAAAGGGCCGAATCCAAAAGAAGGTGTAGTAGAACAATAAATTGCGGTGACAGGAGCATTGACGGCAGAAGCCAGATGCATTGGCGCAGAATCATTGACATAGTTCATCACTGCTCCTTTCATCAAGGTAGCTGATTCAAGAAACGATAGCTTACCTGCGAGATTAAGTACGCCTCGGTGCTTAGAGTTCACTTTGATAAACTCACACAATTCATAGTCAGAGGATGCGCCCAATAAAACTATACTATCATTTAATTCATTAATCAATTCAATCCACTTTTCTTTGGGAAATTGTTTGGTGAACCATACCGAGGCGGGTGCGATACAAATGTATTTCTTAACATCACCAAGCAGGTTGTTAACCTTTTCAAAGTCTGAGGACGTGGGGTAAAGTTTTGGTTTCCTGGATAACTCATCCGTAAGCTCTTTGATCAACAACTGATTGCGATCGACTTCATGAAGAAAATCGCCAATCTTATGCTTCACCTTTACATCGAACAAAAATGAGAGGGGGTTTTTATCAAATCCAATCTTCAGCTTAGAACCTGAAAAGACAGTAATTAAACCTGAACTGGCAAATCGATGAACATTAACTACGCAATCGTATCGGTTTGCTCTCACCGCCTTTATGACCGCAAAAAGGTTTTTGATCTTATCTTTTTTCTTAACCCAAATAATGACTGCACGGATGAAAGGGTGGCCTCTAAACAAATCTTCGTTTCCTTTTCGAAGTAAAAAATCAATGGAAGCCTCAGGATATTTTTCCTTTAATTTCTCTACCAGCGCTGTCGCCAGAATTACATCTCCAATAAAAGCAGTTTGAATTACTAAAAATGACTTTGGGGCGAAAGACATTGACTACTTTTTGAACTCCTGTTTGTAATAGTTGATAGCCTTGCTGATAATTTCTATTGCGATATTCTTTCCCTGAAAATCAGGCACGGTTACAATCTTATTCTCCAGGCGCTTATAACTCTCAAAAAATTCCTTTAGCTCAAGTTTAAAATGGCTTGCTAATTCGCTGATGTCGTTAAGATGAGTTGCATTCGCATCGTTCTCAGGTACGGCCAGAATCTTATCATCTGCCAGGCCCTGATCAATCATTCGCATAACGCCAATGACCCTGGAGGGTACAAGGCAAAGCGGCTGGATAGGTTCGCGGCAAAGAACCATAATGTCCAGAGGGTCGCGATCATCCCCTAATGTCTGTGGAATAAATCCATAATTGGCAGGGTAGTAAACCGAAGAGTACAGAACACGATCAAGCTTCAACAGGCCGGACTCCTTATCGACTTCATACTTGGTCCGCATACCCGTAGATATCTCAATTATGCCATTTACAAATTCCGGTGGATTGGTACCCGTGGAAGCTTCATGCCAGGGATGCTTGATCATAATTGATTTAAAGTTAAAACAAAAAAACCCGATAGCAAGCGCTATCGGGTCTTCCATAATCTATCTGCAAATTACTTATCGTTATCTTCTTTCTTTGGTTCCTTCTTCTCCATCAATTTTATTCTGTCGCCTTCCTTCAGTCTCTTTGAAACTACAAGAAACGGTCCGGTAACTACCTCAGCACTGTCGGCAACACCACTTAGTATTTCAATGTTATCATAATCACTTATGCCTGTCTTCACTTCTACCATCTTTGCTACCCCTTTTTCATTAACAAAGAGAACTATCTTGTCTGCTTTCTTCTCCACCTTCTTATCACTTGTCACGCGAGGGTTATCTCCCTCTTCTTTTTTCCTTGCTTTTTCTTCCTCTTCAGATTTTGCATTCGGGTTTCTCGTAGTAACCGCAGCCAATGGAACTGAAAGGACATTGGATTTTCGATTAGTCACAATTTCAACGCTGGCCGTCATTCCGGGGCGAAAAGGAAATCTATTTCCCTGTTTAATTAAATCTTCGTAAGAAGATCGTAAAATCAAAATCCTTACTTCAAACTCCGTGATCGCATCGGCCGAGAGCTTATCTTTGGCTGTATTGGCAATGTTGGTAACGATACCTTTGAATTCCTTGTTAATGTTAGCATAGGAATCCACATCGATCAGCACAGAGTCAGCGAGATGAACTCTGACGATATCGTTCTCATTGACATTGACACGTACTTCCATTTTATTTAAATCTGCAATCCGAAGCATTTCCGTTCCAGCCATAGTTGCAGTACCTACTACTCGTTCTCCCTTTTTCACATTAAGCTTTGAAACAATTCCTTTCATAGGCGCAACAACGCTTGTCCTCCTTACATTTTCTCTTGACTCTTTTACAGAAGCCTGCGTGCTTTTAACGATATATTTTGCCGCTTCGAGTGATTGTTCGGAAGAGGCAAGGTTATTCTTTGCGACTTCAAAATTTTGTTTAGCCAATTGCCAATCCGATTCAGAAATTACTTTTTCCTCCCACAATTTTTGTTGTCTCTTGTAATCCGCATCGGCACGAACGAAAGTAGCTTTTGCTCCCGACAAGGCTGCTTCAGCTGATATCTCATTCGCTTTTTGTTGGCTTAATGATGCTTCGCTTCGTTCTAGCTGACTCAACTGCTGATCCGGGCGAATCTTAACCAATAGTTCACCAAGCCGCACAGAATCGCCATCTTCCACGTTCAATTCTGTGATTTCGCCAGAGACTTCAGGTGCTAACTTCACCTCGATAACAGGTTGTACAGTTCCTGAGGCGCTTACTTTTTCTGTAATGGCAGCTCTTTTAGCTTTGGCTAACTCTACCTCGATTTCTTTTGCTTTGCCTATCCATCCCTGCGTCTTCGCCACCACAAGCACCAGGATAATTACAATGAGTGCCCCAATGAGGTAATAAACAAGCTTGTTTGATTTTTTCTTTTGCTTTGCCATTCGTTCTATTATTATAAAATCAGATTAATACTGTAGGGGTTTGCCTTGATAAAAATCAAGTACCTTCTTTTTGAAGATGAAATTGTACTTCGCGCGCGATAAGTCGGACTTTGCCTGAAAAAGATCGTTCTCAGAAATCTGATACTCTACAAAATTAGCAGCGCCATTCTCAAACCGTTGTTTTGTCATACGGTACGCTTCTTCGCGGGCATTAACTTGCTTAAGTGAAGCACCATAAGACTTCGATGCCGCAATAGCATCATTATAGGCAGTCTCAATGCTTTGTCTCAACGTGTTTTCAGTTTCCTGCTGAGAGATGCTTGCTATCTCCCTGGAAATCACAGCGCGCTGAACTGAACTGCGTGTTTGAAGTCCGTTAAAAAGTGGAATGCTTACTCCGAGGCTTAGCGATCTGAAAACGTTATCCTTTAATTGGTCCTTCTCTCCATAGTTCTCGGCAATTACCATTGTTGTAGGTACTGGTGCGAGCACGGGGGTAGATGTTCCCTGTACAAATCCGATTTGTTGATCCATAGTCCCACCATCAGGGGCCAAGCGTGCCCTGTCAGACGCACTTGAGTAGTTTGAAGTGGCCGATCCGCTTAGGCTCACGCGGGGATATAGATTTCCTTTACTTGCCTTCAGCGCAAGCTGCGCACTCTCAACTTTTAATACTGCGCTTTTAATCTCCGGCATTTCAGCTAGGGCAATTTGATAAATCTCCTGCGCTGATTGATCGATTACCAAGTCTTCCATTTGAAGATCAGGAATCACGACTTCCAGTGTTGTGGAAGATGGGATTTGCATCGCCTGCTTCAACTGCAGCAATGATAAGTTCAGTGCGTTTTCCTGATTAATCAAATTCACTTCGTTGGTTGCAACTTGTGCTTCCTGATTAAGTTCATTCGTTTTCGCGAGTGAACCGGCATTTACCTGCTTCACAATCCTTTCCAGTTGCTGCTGGCTTGAGTTGAGCTGATACTTGGCCGTCTCAAATAATTCCTTGTTAAAAATCACATTCGTGTAAAGCGTAACAACATTGATGATCACATCATTCTTTGCTTTCTCAAGATCTTGCCCTGCTGCACTATAGTCCTTTTGACTTTGACGAAAAGTATTTTGAATTCTCAATCCATTAAAAAGCGTCAACGAACTGTTGGCAGAAACATTAATAGCATTGATAGTTGAGTTAATGAACAAGTTGGTTACCGGGTTTACCGAACGTCCATAATTTTTGCCGTAAGCGCCATTCGCATTGAGGGTTGGTAAAAAGGCAGCTTTCGATTGCAGCAGGTTGATTCCAGAACTCTCAACATTATACACGCTGCGTTTGACTCGTAAGTTATTTTCGAGGGCTACCTTAACGCACTCCTGAAGGGTCCATTCCTTCTGATCCTGAGCGATGGTTGCGCCCACCGACAAAACGCTCAAGATGATGATTGTAAAAAGACTTCTCATGGATAGTATAAAATTCAATTCAAATTTGGGGAATATAGATTACCTCGTTTACCCAACTTAGACTCCTGAGGTACTCAAATGTTACAGATTTAATCCCTGAATCCATCTCTATAACCTGACAGGCTAAGTCATTCTTGCCTTTTCGGGAAACGGACATGGTCGCAATGTTACAATCATCATGAGCCAGAACGCTTGCAATGAATGCAATACTACCTTTCACATCGTCCGCAAAAATAATGGCGGTATGAAGGTTAGCACTGAAGTCAGCCTTGAAGCCATTGACCTCGGCAATGTTGATCACACCACCGCCCTTGCTTTCTCCCAATACTTCAATTTTTCGATCAGCCTTCTGAAGAACAAGTCGCACAGAATTTGGATGGAGCGTGGAAGCATTTCCTACTGACTTAAACGTATATTTTAGATTAGCCTTTCCTGCTAAATCAATAGCATCCTTTATACGCTTATCATCTGTTTGAAAATTCATTAGGCCTGCCAGAATTGCTCTATCGCTACCATGGCCTTCATAGGTTCTGGCAAAGGAATTGTAGAAAGTTATCTCGGCCGAGTCGGGTTGGCCTCCCAAAATTTTGTAGGCTGCTAAACCTATTCGAACGACTCCGGCCGTATGCGAACTGGAGGGGCCTATCATCACGGGTCCGATCATGTCAAAAACACTGCTTTTTTCAGCCATACGCGATAACTAACGGAATAAGGGGTAAAAGGATTTTAATAAACGGGTATTTCTACCTCCATTGAGGGTATTTTTTTCAAAGGGCAAAAATAGGGTTTATACCTCTAAGAAGTACCTGATCGATCGAAATTAGACAGGATCTAAACCGCAATTGGCGCCTTTATTCCAGGATGAGATTGGTAATTCAGTATTTCAAAATCTTCAAACTCGTAATCAAAGATAGAGGCCGGTCTACGCTTAATATGTAATGATGGCATTGAATAGGGAACCCTTGCCAACTGTGTTCTTGCCTGATCAATATGATTAGTATAGAGATGAACGTCTCCTCCAGTCCACACGAAGTCACCGGGCTCAAGGTCACACTGCTGAGCAAACATGCATGTTAACAGCGCATAGCTTGCAATATTGAATGGCACGCCAAGAAAATAATCGGCACTGCGCTGATACAACTGGCAGGACAGTTTTCCATCGGCCACATAAAATTGAAACAAAGCATGACAGGGAGGCAAGGCCATCTTATCCACTTCAGCCGGATTCCATGCGCTCACAATGTGTCTTCGGGAGTCTGGCTTAGTTTTAATCTGATTTAAAACTTGTGCTATCTGATCAATTCTTCTTCCGTCAGGTGCTGGCCAACTTCTCCATTGCGATCCGTAAACAGGCCCGAGTTCTCCACTCTCATCCGCCCACTCATCCCAAATAGATACTCCGTTGTCCTTTAAGTACTTGATGTTCGTTTCTCCTTTTAAAAACCATAAGAGCTCAAAAATAATAGAGCGCAGGTGAAGCTTCTTGGTGGTAACGATAGGAAAGCCTTGAGACAGGTCAAAGCGCAGTTGCCTCCCGAAAACTGACAATGTACCCGTACCGGTTCGATCTGTTTTTTTCGAACCATTCTCCAGTATGTCAGTCATCAAATCCAAATATTGCTTCATGCCCTAAATTTTTATGCAATTAAAGGCGAAGCAGAACCAAACTCAAGAGCAAGGCGAGAAATAAAAAAAGCCCTGCCCTTATTCAAGGCAAGGCCTAAACTTAATCCAATCCTTCCGATTAGATATCTCCCCTCACTTCAACTTCGCGAGATTTGCCATTTACGGTGATAGTCACCAATTTATCACACGAACCGTCACCATAGTCGATCGTTATCTGCTTGCTTTCCACGGTAAGTACCTTTGTTCCTTCTACCGCAATGAATACTTTGTCGCTGATAGCACACTCTCTTTTGTAAACAAGAGGCTTTGTGATTTCCATCTGGTAAGCCCTGCCATTGCGGTTCGTGCCTGAAGCAGTTCCAGAAACAATCCATTGATCAACGTTTGGAGTATTGCCACGCTTCCACTCGCGGGTGCGATTTACTTCACGAGTTGCAAATGTCGCATCTGGCCAGGTCGCCTTGCCACCAGAAACAACAATGTTAAATATTGGATTGCTCTCTAAACTTGCTGAAGTATTCGTTACAGTGCGGGTACCTTCAATTTTAACTCCGTTGATAAAGTAGTCCGCAAACGTAGTAACCACTGAAGAACCGCTGAGGAATCTCCTGCCAGTGTAATTAATGACGATCTTACCCTTGCGAATATTACCTTTTGCATCGGTACAACCCGTTCCAAAGTCAATTGTAATTGTTCCCTTCGGAGTCTCAAGAGAACTTGATGGATCAGTCTCAAACGTTACAACAGCACAATCAAAACGTTTTGCCAGATCTGAAACTTTCACGGTAAATTTCCTGCCTCCCTCAGATTCCCGGCTACCCGTAAGGGTTGTAGCATCAGAAGAAACCGCAATGCTCGACATGTCATCCGCATCTTCATAATAAGCATCTGATACCGCTTCATTTTCTACATTCTGCGAATCATTGGCAGAAAAATCAATTTTATCGTCCTGACATGATGCCAAAAAAAGTAAAGCCACAAAGGCGAAAAAGGATAGACTCTTAAGCATTAAATTCGTTTTCATAGTTAGTTTTAGTTGTTTTGTCGTTTAGAGTGAAAGCACCACCGAAGGTTTAAGGCGCAAATAAACTTTTTTTAAAAGATGTATTTCTGGCCCAATTTTAAGGTTTCCTACATAGCACAGGTTTTAATACTGGCAGCGGCCCTGTTGGTAATCGAGGCGACCGAATTACAGGCGCAGCTTAAAATTGCCAAACTTAAGTACAATGGCGGTGGCGATTGGTACGCCAATAAGACCGCTCTTCCTAATCTGATTAAGTTCTGCAACAAAGAGTTAGGAATGGATCTGGAATTGGAGGAAGATATGATTGAAGTAGGGAGCCCCGATTTGTTTCTTTACCCGTATGTCTACATGACGGGCCATGGGAATGTTGTCTTTTCTGAAAGTGAGTCATTGAATCTAAGAAACTACCTCATTGGCGGAGGCTTTCTTCACATTGACGATAATTATGGCCTCGATAAATTTATCCGTATCGAATTGAAAAAAGTTTTTCCTGAACTGGAGTTGGTAGAACTGCCCTTCAATCATCCGATCTATCAGCAAAAGTTTAAATTCCCTTCGGGTCTTCCAAAAATCCATGAGCATGATGGCAAGCCTGCACAGGGCTTTGGCCTGATTTACGAAGGCAGGCTAGTTGCTTTTTATTCTTTTGAATGCGATTTGGGCAACGGATGGGAAGACCCTAGAATTCACAACGATCCTGAAGAAAAACGTCAGCAAGCGCTGCAAATGGGAGCCAATCTTATTGCGTATTGCTTTACCTCTTACTGATTATCTCCCCAATACTTCCTCCAATTTTTTCTCTAAGCCTGGCCCGCGTAGATTTTTGGCAAGTATCACTCCGTTTGGATCAAGTAAGATAGAGAACGGAATAGCATTGATATTGTAATCTCTTGCAGCCTGCGAATCGAAATAGCGCAGATCGGAAACGTGCGTCCACGTAAGACCATCTTCAGCAATAGCCTTTACCCAGTCTTCTTTTGTTCTGTCCAAAGAAACACCATATACTTCGAATCCCTTATTCTTAAACCGCTTATAGGCCTTAACCACATTCGGATTCTCTTTACGGCATGGTCCACACCATTTTGCCCAGAAATCAATTAAAACATACTTGCCCCGTAGCGATGATAATTTTACAACCTGTCCACTCGGATTTGCTAACGCAATTTCAGGCGCTTCTTTACCAATTGCCGTCACCTTTATCTTGTCAACAAAACTTACAAATTCTCTCGAGTGTGAAAGCATAGGATAAGCTTCTTTCATTTTTATCGCTGCATTTTCATAAAGGGTGAAGTACTGATCGCGATCAAAAGGGCTGTTGTTTTGCAAAATGTTTATTACGGCAAGTGAGGCGGGTTGCTTCATAAGCAAGGTGGCAATAGAGTCATACCCAACCTTAATGAGTTGCTGATAGCGCTCCTGAAGGAAGGTGATTTTGGCCTCATCCTTTTTAGCCACCGCCTCATTAAACTGCTGCTGCAAGAGCATCATCTCGGGCGTATTTTGTGCTGCTCCCATCATCTGTTGAACCTTTCCAATAAGGTCAGTTTCAGCCGATCCTTTCACTTCGGCAAAGCCTGACGGATCGCTTCCATCCACATTTAATTCAATGTTACTTTTGTTTAGAATCAGATTAATTGCCTGTCTGTTAAAGAAAGATACCTGGTAATACCCCGGCTCGGTGAGATGCATTGTCTTTGAGAACGTGTAGTTGCTCTTCAAATAAATTGTATCTGTTTTGCCACTGTTGTCAGCCTTTAACTCCCGAATCGAAATCTCTCCCACACTTGGGTGCGCTACACTTCCTTTGATCACGATATCCCACCCATTGTCATTGTTTACTTTTTTCTCCTTCTCTTTTTCCACAGAAGAGCAACTCACCACAGCGAGCGTAAAAAGAATGGCTAAACTCAATGCTTGTTTTGTCATGTATTTGTTAGTCTAATTTTTTCAACAATAAAGCAGTTGCAATCTTTGGGTCTGCCTTGCCTTTACTACGCTTCATCACTTCCCCCATAAACATAGTCAAAATTGCTTTTTTCCCATTTTTATATTCCTCCACCTTTAACGGAAACTCCTTAATGATTTGTTCCACGATGGGCAAAATAGAACCTTCATTGCTATCCTGAATTAGATTTAACTTCTGAGCTAATTCAAGTGCCGTCACGTCCGGATTCTTCACTAATTCTGGAAATAGTTTCTTTGAGGCAATTGAGAAATTAATTTTTCCTTCATCAATAATTGAAATTAACTCAGCGATACGGAGCGGTGCAATAGGTAGTTGTTCTGCGGAGATTGCTGCTTCATTCAAATAAGACTTCACAGGACCCATTACCCAATTCGATGCTGCTTTATAGTTTTTAGTCAGTTTGCAAACCTCTTCAAAGTAAAGCGCTACATCTTTCGAATCGGTGAGTACTAGTGCATCGTATTCAGAAAGCTCATATGTATCAATGAATTTTTTGTACAATTGATGAGGGAGAGCAGGCATAGCTTTCGCTATTGCGGCCAGCCACTCTTCAGAAACAACCAGCGGGCTTAAATCAGGATCGGGAAAATACCGATAGTCATTCAGTTCCTCCTTTGTGCGCATGCTGTGAGTCAAGCCTGTATTTGCATCAAAGGTTCGCGTCTCTGACAGGATAGTATTCCCTTTCTCCAACTCCTCAATCTGCCGGGCAACTTCCCGATCAATGGCCCGCTGAACGTTCCGAACAGAGTTCATGTTCTTCACCTCCACCTTCTTTCCAAATTCCTTTGCATCGTTCAGCATAACAGAGATGTTTGCATCGCAGCGCAACGAACCTTCCTCCATGTTTCCATCACAGATTTCAAGGTAACGGACCAACTTGCGTATTTCTGTAAGAAAAGCATAAGCCTCTTCTGAACTTCTTATTGCTGGATCAGTGACTATCTCGATCAGCGGAACACCGGCCCTATTAAAATCAACAAGCGTATCGGTTTCTTCATCCAGGTGAATAGATTTACCTGCATCCTCTTCAATATGAATTCTGTTGAGGCTGATGTTTCGTTCACCACTTGTTTTGGTATTAATGGTTACGTATCCGCCCACACAAATTGGCGTGCGGTCCTGCGTGATCTGATATCCTTTTGGAAGGTCAGGATAGAAATAATTCTTACGATCAAATATTTGAAGCCGGGATATCTCCGAATGACATGCTAAACCCATTTTCATAGCATACTCTGCTACTTTCTTGTTGAGTTTGGGTAACGTACCGGGGTGTGCCAGGCTGATTACACTAACATGGGTATTGGGCTCACCTCCATATTCCGCAGCATCGCCAGCGTAAATTTTGGTCTTTGTAAGAAGCTGTGCATGAACCTCTAAACCGATAACTACCGTATATTTTTCCCTTATCGATTTGTCCATTTCGATTTATCGCTACAAATACCATTCAATCTTTGGTCTGAAATTAAACGCTGACGGCATTTAACTTCCCGAAAGATTATTGCAATTACTTTATCAGTGCCTTTGCTTTATCCAAAACCTTATCCAACCCTGCCAAATTCTTCCCTCCTGCTGTCGCAAAAAAAGGCTGACCACCGCCACCACCGTCAATTTCTTTTGCCAACTCTTTTACCATGTTGCCGGCATGAAACTTATTTGTCTTCTCCAACGCCTCTCCAATCATTACTGTCACCTGAGGTTTGCCATCAACATCTGCAGCAAGAATCATTAACAAATCGCTGAATTGGTTGCGCAGTGCGTAGGCAATATTCTTCAATATATCCGCATTGGGTACTGAGACTTTCTCCATCACCAGTGTATAGGCGCCTGATTTAATTCCTTTCTTAGCAAGTTCATCCTTCAACAGATTGGCCTGTTGTTGATACAGCACTTCAAGTTTCTTCTCCAGCAGATGCTTTTCTTCTATCAAATTCTTTGCGGCTGATACTACGTCCTTCGGGTTCTTGAAAATAGATTTTACTTCATTGAACAAACCGATCTCTTCGTTTACAAATTGCTCTGCTCCATCTGCCGTTACCGCTTCAATTCTTCGTACACCGGCAGCTACAGAACTTTCTGCCAAAATTTTGAACAGGCCAATCTGCCCAGTAGCAGGCACATGAGTGCCTCCACAAAGCTCAACAGAGAATTTTGGATCGAACGTAATAACGCGAACAAAGTCCCCGTACTTTTCACCGAACAAAGCCATCGCGCCCAGTGTCTTTGCTTTCTCGATAGGAATATTGCGTTGCTCATTCAACTGAATGTTCTCGCGTATCTTTTGGTTGACAATCGTTTCTACTTTTTTAATCTCCTCATCGGTCATGGCGGCAAAGTGAGAGAAGTCGAAACGTAAAATATTCTCACTTACCAAAGATCCTTTCTGTTCTACATGCTTGCCCAACACCTGACGCAATGCTGCGTGCAGCAGATGTGTGGCAGAGTGATTGCACATGGAAAGCCTGCGCTTGGATGGATTGACGACCAACTTAAACTCTCCATCAAATTGGGTTGGGAGTTTTTCGGTGTAATGAACCGTTAAATCATTTTCCTTTTTAGTGTCAGTAATGAAAATCTTATCACCTCCTAATTCCATGGTACCCGTATCTCCCACCTGACCACCACTTTCCGCATAGAAAGGAGTTTTGTCGAACACCAATTGGAATAATTCCTTGTTCTTTTGTTTAATACTTCGATAACGCGCCAACCTCGAGATTGACTCTAAAAACTCGTAGCCAACAAATTCAACTTTATCGATTTCATGAACAACTGTCCACTCCCCCGTTTCCTTTGCAGCTGCTGATTTTGAGCGGGACTTTTGCTTTTGCATTTCTTCATTGAAGCCTTTCTCATCCACAATAATGCTACCATCAATATTGATTAGTGCACCCTTCTCTTTCGCTATCAATTGAACCAAATCAAAAGGGAATCCAAATGTGTCATACAATTGAAATGCCGTTGGACCATCAATGTCATTACTCTTGATGATATAATGCCTAAGCCGTGTAAAAGGGGTGTAGGAATCATTCTGACCTTTTAGGTATTCAATGGCTTTTCGAGTTGAAAGATTAAGAGTTTTATCGGCTCCATCAAATAGATTCCCTATAAATTCGTTCAATTTCTTATCATCAATAAATATCTTCGAATCAAATTCTGATTCCCGAAAAACAGAGTGCATCAATGTAGTCACGAGATCCTTTACTGGATCTAGTTTATTGTTTAAAAGGTTCAATCCTTTCTCCAATGTTCTTAAAAAAGAATTCTCCTCTTCACGCACAACTCGTCCTACATAGTCCATCTGTTGATGTAATTCAGGAAAAGCATCTTTCATCTGCTCTGCTAAGATTGGAACAAGTTTGTAAATAAATGCTTCTTTAAAATTCAAGTAGGAGAATCCGTATCGAACAGCTCTTCTTAAAATTCTTCTGATGACATAACCAGCGCCAGTATTCGATGGAAGTTGTCCATCAGCGATAGCAAATGAAACAGCACGAATATGATCGGCCAATACACGGATAGCTATATCTTGCTTGTAGTCGTGCCCATAATTTATACAAGCCTCTCTAGCGATGAAATTTATCAACGGCATAAAAATATCCGTATCGTAATTCGAGGTCTTGCCCTGAATAGCCATACAGAGTCGCTCGAAGCCCATGCCTGTGTCCACATTCTTGGCAGGAAGTGGTTTCAACACCGTCAATTCTGATCGCAATTTCTCGCGGGCCTTCTTATCAGTGTTGTTTGCGCTCAAGTCAAATTGCATCAAGGCGTTCGATCCCCCCTTCTGTGGATTCCACGAACGCTCAAACTCCATGAATACCAGATTCCATATCTCCACTACTTGTGGGTGATCTGCATTCACCAATTCTTTTCCGGGTTTCAATTTCACTTCCGCTTCTGGCCGAAGGTCAATATGTATTTCTGAACATGGACCACACGGGCCTACATCAGCCATCTCCCAAAAGTTATCCTTCTTGCTGCCGCGAATAATTCTGTCCTCCGCAACAAATGACTTCCACAAGTCAAATGCCTCCTGATCAAGAGTAAGTTTGTCATCCTGATCACCGCCAAAAACACTCACATACAATCTATCCTTCGGAAGTTTGTACACTTCGGTCAACAACTCCCACGCCCAGGCAATAGCTTCCTTCTTAAAATAATCACCAAAGCTCCAATTGCCGAGCATCTCAAACATGGTATGATGGTAAGTATCATGACCTACATCTTCAAGGTCGTTGTGTTTGCCGCTTACGCGAAGGCATTTCTGCGTGTCGGCAACACGTTTGCTTTTAGGAGTAGCGTTGCCGAGAAAAAAATCCTTGAACTGCACCATGCCTGAGTTGGTAAAGACCAGCGCAGGATCGTTCTTAAGAACAAGCGGAGCCGAAGGGACAATCTGATGCCCTTTGCTTTCAAAAAAATCAAGGAATTTCTGCCTTATCGTGCCCGAATCCATCACTTCAATATCACTTTTTGCCATTTTTCAGCCTACCAGGTATTAGGCCAGGCAGGAATTTTCTCTATATTTAAGGTCTTGAAAACCTCAATAACCCACAAAATTAACCGCTGATCGGTCATAAAGAAGCGAAAGCTTGAATTTTGGACAGGTAAGTAAAGCGACAACATCAGTTACTTTTGAATGACGCTTAAGTCGAAATACTTTTATAATCCAGAGACACTTCGGTTCGAGAGAACCAGGCTTTCTTTCTTTAGCGTCCTACTTTACCTCCTGGGACTCGGTTGCGTGGGTGCCCTGTTTTTTGTCGGCCTCGTCTTTTTACAAAATCATATTATCGAGACGCCAATTGAAAAATCATTGCGTGCAGAAAATAAAGCGATGAAGAAGTATAAGGTTGAGTTGGTCTCGCAATTAGAATCATCGAAGGCTGCTCTTGCCGAATTACGATCAAACGATAAAGCACTCTACGAAAGGATTTTCTCTGAAAAAGTGCAGGGTACCGGCATAAAGGGTAATCAAATTCCCCGATCAGTTAAATCAAATAAAGAAATTTTATTAGCAGATGCCTTCTCCTTCAATGCGCTTACCTCCTCTTTGCAATCAACGTTTGCGGACTTAAATGCGACAGCCAGAGTACATAGCAATCATTTTGGTACCCATGCAACTGTTAGCAAAGAAGATGTTACCTGGCTCGTAAAAGTGCCCGCCTTTGCGCCCGTTGCTAATTTTGATCCTTCAAAGTTGGTTTCCGGTTACGGTGTCCGAATTAATCCGTTCCATAAAGGCAAATACCACCACGATGGTATTGATATCAGCTCGCCACGAGGTACTGACGTATTAGCTACAGCTGCTGGCGTCATTACGGTTGTTAAGAAAAGTGATCTTCAGGCGGGCTATGGAACGTACGTGGAGATTGATCATGGGAATGGTTATACAACCCGTTATGCCAACCTGGGTGACGCCATTGTGAGATACGGGCAGAAAGTGGCAAAAGGTCAATCCATTGGAATCATTGGAATAAGCGGTGGTTCGATTGCCCCCCACGTTCACTACGAAGTATTGAAAGACGGCAAGAATATGGACCCTGCCAAATACCTCGTTCATGGCTTAAGTGCAGCACAATATGATGCAGTGATTAAATCCAGCCTGAAACAAAACCAGTCGTTAGATTAGTGAAATCAAATTTCCGATATAACCCAACGACTTGTAAATATGAACCTGTTATTGTAACAGGCAGCATACTTGCAAGAAGGGCATTTGTGTTTCTGGGGATATCTTTTCTCATTGGTGTATGTGGATTGATTTATTTCAACAGCAAGTATCCGCTGTGGGATGAGACACAATTGAATATTCAGAATCAAGCACTAAAAACATCGTGGGATATTCTAAACGAAGACCTTGAGAGAACATCGGGTCAGCTGGCAATACTTGAGCAAACGGATGATCATACCTATCGCGCCATCCTTGATTTAGAACCACTTCCTGCTTCTATGCGTGAAGCGGGGGTCGGTGGTCGCGAAAAGATAAGCGCAATGATCGCCTATCCTCTTATCAGAACTTCTTTTGAAAAACAGGAGAAGATCAAAAATCGCCTTGATATTGAAACGCAGTCTATGCAATTGCTAAAAGACGAGCTTGCTAAAAAAGAAAAGATGTGGGCGTCAAGACCCGCTATTCAGCCTGTAAGCAATAAACATCTTATCCATCTTCATACCTTATTTGGGCTAAGGATGCATCCGCTGCTCGGATTCGTGAGACCTCACAACGGACTCGATTTTACGGCACCCGCTGGAGCACCCATTTATTCAACCGGAGATGGAGTTGTAAATACGGCTCAATATTCTGAATCACTCGGAAACATGGTTTTTGTTAATCATGGCTACGGATTTCAGACTCGTTATGGCCACATGACTAAATTCATCGTGAGTTCAGGCGAAAAAGTAAAACGTGGGCAAGTGATAGGTTATGTTGGTAATACAGGCTTGTCTGTTTCCGCCCACCTGCATTATGAGGTGCTTTATGATGGAACTTATATTAACCCCATTAATTTTTTCCAGCGTGACCTGAGTAACAAGGAGTATGAAAAACTTATTGAACTCAGCGGAAAGGCCACCTCTTCTCTCGATTAATGTTCACAGGCAAATTGCCTTCAAATTCAGAAATCTTCTTTTCTTTGCGCCTCATTTGATAAGCTATGCATCGACTGCTCCTCCCTACGCTTTGCCTTGGATTTCTGCTTCAAGCTAATGCCCAGATCAAAGATACAGTTACAGTTATTGGGGTTGGAGATATCATGATGGGTAGCAACTACCCTGATAATTCAGGTTTACCACCCAATGATGGTCAATCTCTTTTCAAGGAAGTCGAAGAAGTCCTAAAAAGTGCTGATGTCACCATGGGCAACCTTGAAGGCGTGCTTCTTGACCAGGGAGGAACACCAAAGACGTGCAGAGATCCAAAAGTTTGCTACGTGTTTCGAAGCCCAGAGCACTATACTCAGAACCTTGTCGCTGCAGGCTTTGACGTGATGAGTCTGGCTAACAATCATGCTGGTGATTTTGGAGAAGCGGGACGCAGGAGCAGTATGGCAGCGCTCGACAAGGCTGGAATAAATCACGCTGGCCAGGTCACCAAACCTTATACGCTTTTCGATAAAGATGGAATTAAGTATGGCTTTGCAGCATTTGCACCCAATGGTGGATGTGTTAACATCAATGATTTAAAGCGGGCGAAAGAAATCGTTGCACACCTTGACTCGCTGGCGGATATCGTAATCATTTCCTTCCATGGCGGTGCCGAAGGCCCCCAACACCAGCATGTATCCAAATCAAATGAGCTCTTTCATGGCGAAAACAGAGGTAATGTCTATCTTTTTGCACACACCGTGATTGATGCAGGCGCAGATATTGTCTTTGGGCATGGACCCCACGTGGTACGTGGTGTTGAAGTTTATAAAGATCGATTTGTTGCCTATAGCCTGGGCAACTTTTGCACCTATGGAGGAATCAATGTTGCTGGTATTAATGGCTACGCACCCATTATTAAAGTGTATACTGACACAAAAGGAGTCTTTTTCAAAGGCCAAATAACTTCAGGCATTCAGAGCTTCCGTGCACCTGTAAGCATCGATTCACAAAAACAAGCCATTAGAAAGATAAGGGAGCTTACCAAAGATGATTTCAACGATCCAGCGCTGTCTATTGATGATAATGGCTGGATAAAGAAATCCACAATTCAACGTTGATATCTTGTCAATTAAAATTTATGGGGCTTCATTGCGTCAAGTTTAAAGAATTGTTACTTTGCATGAGGTTCGCTAATGAATAGCGGACAAATTGCGCTGACCTCACTGCATGGCCTACAAGGAAAAAGAAATTGAAAAGCTTTATTATTCAATCGGTGAGGTTTCCGAGATGTTTAGTGTAGCCCCTTCCCTCATTCGTTTTTGGGAATCTGAATTTGAGATCATCCAGCCTAAAAAGAATCGCAAAGGCAATCGTCAGTTTACAAAAGAGGATATCGACAATGTGCGCACCATCTATCATTTGGTGAAAGAAAAAGGCTTTACGCTGCAGGGAGCAAAGGAGATGCTCAAAAACGATTCTGGAGCTGTGAAAGACAAGATGGACATGATCGATTCTCTCAAGCGCGTGCGAAATTTCCTCGTAGAAGTTCGCGAAAAACTATAAAATTATCGGCATTACGATTTTCTAATTCAAGCTGACTGAATTAGTATAGTGGTCTGATTTATTGACTTAGGAAATCAATTCATGGCCGATTCACACGATTCAATTCAAACTACTGAACGGCTTTCTCTTCTCGCTCTTCATTTTGTTGATGGAGTTGGTAGTTATCTCATTAAGCAATTAGTCAGTTATTGTGGTTCAGCGCAGCAAGTCTTCGAAACGCCAAAAGGCAAACTGCTGAAGATTCCGGGAATAGGGACCAAAACGGCCGAAGCTATCTTAACAGCTCGCTCCCATCACCTCGCAGAAAAAGAATTCAAAAAGGCCGAAAAGGAAGAAGTCGATATACTCTTCTTCACCGATAAGCAGTTTCCTTCGCGGTTAAAAACAATTGAAGACGCTCCCTCCCTTTTGTACACAAAAGGGAATATTAATCTTCAACACACAAAAACAGTTGGTATTGTGGGTACGCGCCAGGCTACATCGTACGGAAAGGAAATGGTCGAGAAAATGGTAGAAGAACTGATACCTCACCAACCCGTTGTCATTAGCGGACTTGCCTATGGTATTGACATTCATGCCCACAAACAAGCCATAAAACATAATATACCCACGCTTGGCATAATGGGTAGCGGCATGGACATAATCTACCCGGCCGCGCACAAAGAAACTGCCAGGAAAATGCTCGATCAAGGAGGTTTAGTTACTGAAAATCATTTTGGCACTAAACCCGATGCTCACAATTTCCCTGCACGCAACAGAATCATTGCCGGATTAAGTGACGCGCTGATCGTGATTGAAGCTGCCGAAAAAGGTGGCGCATTAATCACTGCAGAGATTGCCAATAGTTACAATAAAGATGTTTTTGCTGTGCCTGGAAATGTAGGCCAAACCTATTCAGAAGGCTGTAACAAACTGATACGAACAAACAAGGCCAATCTTTTAACTTCAATTAAAGATCTGGAATACATCATGAATTGGACGATGGACAAGATTAGCAATTCAAGCAAACCGCTAACCCTATTTGATTCAAATGATTTTGCGCCAAACGAGCAAAAAATAATTCAATTGCTTAGAGAGAAAAATGGATCTATGCCGATCGATGAACTAACCTGGAAGTCTGACATACTGCCTGGCGAATTAGCCTCCATTCTGCTGGGATTAGAGTTCAACGGTGTTATTCAATCACTCCCCGGCAAGATGTATAAATTAGCCCGCTAACATTTAGTGAGGAAAAGTAGCATCTGCTAGTTGCAAGGCCACACCAAACGCTTTCATGTCAATCGAGTGCTTGATATCATGCGCTTCAAGACAGGATAGTACTGTTTCCGTAGCGAGGTTTCCCACCAATTCATCGTCCGCCATGGGGCAGCCTCCATATCCTTTGATAGCGCTATCAAATCGTTGACAGCCAGCGGTTATTGCTGCATTTATCTTCTCAACGGCAGTGGATGGATTAGAATGCAGATGAACGCCAAACTCGATAGCGGAAAATTGCCTGGTTAACGATTCAAAGAGGTATTTTATCTGGCCTGGTTGAGAAACTCCAATCGTATCCGCCAGCGAAATAATTTTCACTTCCAGTGTAGACAGAATATCAGCAAACTTGCCGACTAAGTCTATATCATACGGATCTCCATAAGGGTTTCCGAAACCCATGCTGATGTAGGTGACGAGCGTTTTGTTCTTCTTATGACATATCTCCTGAATCTCCGCCAATGAATTGAGCGCTTCGGTAATGGATTTATTGGTATTGCGCTGCTGGAATGTTTCTGAAATGGAAAGCGGGAATCCGAGATAAGTAATTGCGTCATGCTTGGCCGCTTCTTCAGCACCTCTTGTATTGGCAATAATAGCAAGCAACTTGGATTTTGTCTCTCTCATATCCAATTGAGTCAAAACTTCGGCCGTGTCCCGCAACTGGGGAATTGCTTTTGCTGATACAAAGCTCCCAAAATCGATCGTATCAAAACCTACCTTCAATAATTGATTCAGGTATTTTACTTTTCGCTCCGTAGGAATAAATTCTGCCATTCCTTGCATGGCATCGCGAGGGCATTCAATAATTTTCATAGATAATCCAATAATAACCGATAGGTAAACTTAAGTCAAAGAAAAATAAATACAATAGACGGTGATTTCAGCATCTTATCCTGATAATTGTAGTTTGCACCCCATTGAATGGATTAACTTGAGCCAAAAGATAAATACAATATGCCTTTAACAGAACTTACCGGCACGCTGGGTTATAAAAGAGCCGCACATTTACTTCACCGAGCCACCTTCGGGCCTACAAAAGAGCAGATTGATAGTTATGCTTCCCTTACTCCGGCACAAGGTGTTACCCAATTGTTTAATCAGGCATTGCCGGAGCCAGCGCTTCCAATCGATCCCGAAACAAATAAAGAATGGGTCATCACTGGCGTTACAAATGCCAATAGTGGAGACAGTGACCTTCAGGAATTTTTTAAAGGTTGGTTTATCGGGCAAATGTTGAGCAACGAGATTTCGCCCGGTATTTCGCTGGCCTATTCTGCGCGCGAAAAAATTGTGTTCTTTATTCATACAGTCCTTACCACTATTCAGTCCAAAGTTGACAATAGCAGGTCATTATACTATCAAAATGCACTGTTCAGAAAGTTTGCGCTGGATAAGTCGTCTGGAGTAAAATTTAATTTCAAGGAACTCACCAAAAAAGCGAGTGTTGATAATGCCATGCTACAGCTATTGGATGGCAACCTGAATGTAAAAGGCAGCCCCAATGAAAATTACGGCCGGGAGTTGCACGAGTTATATTCTATCGGCAGAGGGTTGGAAGGCACCTTGCCACCCGTCACCGATCCCGGTGATTATTTTTTATACAGGGAAACAGATGTTCAGGCTGCCGCCAAGGTTCTTTCGGGATGGGATATTGATACCACATTTCTAAATATTGACCCCGATACGATGTTGCCACGAGGCAAGGTAAAGGGAAGTAAGACAAATGCGTCAGGCCATGACAATGACATCAAGCAGTTTAGTGATCGTTTTAACAACAAAATCATTCAGCCTGATCCACTTCTCCTGAATGGAGGCAATGCCACCGAAGAAAGCGCTTATGATGAGATCAGTCAGCTGATTGAATCAATTTATGCTCAACCCGAAACAGCAAAGAATATTTGCCGGAGAATCTATCGCTTTTATGTTTATAGGGAAGTGACCACGACCATTGATAACACGATCATTCAGGACATGGCCAATACATTTACCAGCAGTGGATTTAAATTGCAACCTGTCTTGGAAGAGTTATTCAAGAGCCAGCACTTCTATGAAGCTGCAGTTGGCGTAAATGACGATAATTTTGGAGGGATCATAAAGTCACCACTCGATCTTATGATAGGTACCTTTCGTTTGTTCGAGATTCAGCTTCCATCGCATACTACCGCTCCTACTGAATTTTATGAGAATACGAGCGACCTGATAAGACAGCTCAGTTCTATGGGTATGCATTTTTATGAACCCTTTGACGTAGCGGGATACGATGCTTACCATCAATATCCGATTTATCATCGCGCGTGGATATCGACCAATTACCTTACAAACCGATATGACTTCATAAGGCAGTTGGTATCTCAAAATCCGAACATGCCTGATCCTTTGAGAATTGATCCTGTGGATTTTGTGAGGAAAAAAATTCCGGTACCTACTGCCGCCAATGCAAGAACATTGATTATCGAACTTGCTAAATATTTTCTTCCATTGGCCGACAATCTTACTTTTGATCCGGCCACTGACGATACAGCAGGGCTTACGGCTGAGCGTTTGAATTACTTTTTAAACGCATTTCTCAAATCACCGCAACTTGATCCTGACCCAGAGGCCTCCTGGACATTGCGCTGGACCAATCCGGTCGATCCGGAAGTCGTTCGCAGGCAGCTCGAAAACCTGTTTAATGCGATGATGCAGTCACCGGAATATCAACTTTATTAAGAAACTCAAGTGCATAGGTCTTACAAGACTAACCGATAGAAAATGAAGAGAAGAAATTTTATAAAAAAACTATCATTGGCTGCAGTACCCTTTACCATTGGAGGCATTCCGCTTAGGCTAATGGCTGAAAATTCTCTGACACGGATGGCCAATCAAAGTACCAACGATAGGGTGTTGGTTATCCTGCAGCTGCATGGTGGCAATGATGGTCTGAATGCCGTTATTCCTGTAAGCGACTACGATCTGTATTATAGTCGCAGGGCTAACATTGCTATCCCGGCAAAAAATAGTCTGCGCAAAATGATCCCATTGGATAGCACGCTGGCAAAAGATGCTCAGGTGGGCCTTCACCCGGACATGATTGCTATGAAAGATATGTATGATCGTGGAAGGGTAGCCATAGTTCAAGGCGTCTCCTATAGGTATAATAACGGTTCTCACTTCCGCGGTCGCGATATATCATTTATGGGTGGAAGCTTTGATGATTATTTTTCTTCCGGATGGGTCGGTCGTTACCTTCAGCAGGAATTTGGTCCTAAAAAATACCCGGATGATTTTCCAAACCCGGAGATGCCCGATCCTTTGGCAATTGAAATGGGAAGCGATGTTTCACTGATTTTTCATCAGGAAGGAAATATTCCCACATCAATTTCTTTAAATGATCCTGAAGGTTTTGCCAACCTTGTAAAGGAACTCGAAGGGTTTCAGGATTTGCAAATTGATCCACGGGGAAAACCTCCATTGGCGCTTGAACAATCACCGTATGGCAGAGAGCTAAACTGGATTCTCGGCCTGGAGGAAAAATCAAAAGATTATGCCGAGCGTCTTTACGAAGTATATAAGCGCGCCTCTGAGTCAACGGTAACGTATCCAGAAAAATATCCCTTCAATGCCCCTTCAGGAAGCTTACGAAATGGATTGACTCCTCAGCTTAAACTCATTGCAAAACTATTGGATGGCGGTGGAGCAGGACAAGGAGTAAAAACAAAAGTCTTCCTGGTCAAAATGGGAGGCTTTGATACGCACGCAGGCCAGGTGGAAAGCTATGACCCTACCATGGGAGGCCATGCGGCTTTAATGTATCACATTTCATCAGCCATGAAAGCGTTTCAGGATGATCTGAAAGCAAGAGGACTTGAAGACAGAGTGCTTACGGTGACTACTTCCGAATTTGGAAGAAGAATTCATTCGAATGGAAGCTATGGAACTGACCATGGAACCGGAGGGCCGATGTTTATCTTTGGCAAAGGCGTGCATCCCGGTGTTGTTGGAAAAGTACCTGACATGACCGAAGACAATGTGGAAATGCAATTTGATTACCGTCAAGTGTATGCCAGCCTACTGCGTGATTGGATGTTGGTAGATACCGACAAAATAAACAACGACATCTTCTTTAAAGACTTTCTCAACGGGCCTAAGGAACAAGGTCCAGGTAATTACGAACCGCTGCCGCTGGCTGAGCAGGTCATTTCCGGAGTCCGTGAGCAGTTTGTAAATGATCGTTTTGCGCTAAAAGAATGCTATCCCAACCCTGCAAAAGAAAGCACGACCATAGGCTTTAAACTCAACGCCACTCTTCAGGTCAAGCTAGACTTAATGGATAATAAGGGAAGGGCTTTAAAAAATATTCTCAACGAGGAAAGGGAAGCTGGGGAGCATTTTATTAAAGTAGATGTGTCGGATCTTAGCCCGGGGATTTACCTTTATCAACTGGAGGCTGGATTTCTAAAAGAAACTAAAAAAATCATTGTTACCCGTTAAGCTATGAAACGATCGCTACTTTTCATATTGATCTTCATCTCTGTCATTGCAACAGCTCAGACAAAAAAGAAGCCCACTAATTTCAATAAGAACGCGAGCAAGAAGGATAAATTTCTTGAGAAGCAATGGTGGCTTGGCTTCAAGGCTGGGGTTAACCTTACAGAAGCCAATCCAACATCAAGGTATACGGTAATAACACCTACCAACTACGCTTCGGCTCTTAATGATAAAGTCTATGACAACTTCAATAAACTTGGGAGTCAGGCTTCACTGGAAGCGACCTTTTATTATAAGGGTTTCTCTTTTAGCTTTCAACCTACTTATCGACACATTCGATTCACTTACTCTAACGAATTCAATTGGGACAATCCGGAGAATGCTACCGAAAGGCTCCTCCTCAATTACAATCATGAGCAAAAAATTGACTACGCTGATTTCCCGCTTGCTGTTAAATATGATCTCACAGGTAGTCGATTAAGACCCTACGTTCAACTTGGAGTATTCTATTCCCGACTCATCAATGCTAATAAGTCAGTCAAGGTATCCGGGCAAGATTTTGCCTCTGGCGGCACAAATGAATTTTCGAATGAGCCCGTTATTGTCGGTGCAAAGGACTTGTTTAACAAAAGCTATTGGGGGCTAACGGGAGGTATAGGTCTAAATTACAATCTTGGTAATGTAAGGCTCATTCTGGATGTATCGTATAAACTAGGAATGAGCAACATTACAAATACAGAAAATCGCTTTGGCAATGACCGGCTTTCAGGTATTGGGGACGTACAGGATGACTTAAAGATAAATAACATCGTAATTTCAACGGGAGTGCTTTTCCCTATGCGTTTCCTCAGCAATAGTTTTAAAACTTTAGATCGCTAATGGATATGAAAAAACTGCAGACTATAATTCAACATTACACTTCGGGTTGTTCTTTACTACTTATCATAGTATTGGCCAGCGGATCATGTTCAAATGAAGCCGATCCTGTTGCTGATAAATCCAATTTTACGAGGATTTACGACAACGATAAATTCAATACTTCCTACTTTCCTATCGATATGCGTCAAACGCCCGATGGAGGATATTTAATCCTTGGTGGGCGTAGAATTGAAGATTCTAATTTTAGTGGGGTCTACCTTACAAAAGTTGATGAACTTGGTGCTTTTGTGAGTGAACAAGAGGTTGATGAAGTCAACGTAAATCCAATTGGTCCGTTGATGGAATTAAATGGAAAATATTATTTTTTCTGTATGACGGCCGTGGGATTGCAAACTCAGCTAATAGAGATCGATGCCTCCGGAGTCATTGCCCAAACGATTGATGTTGGAGGCTCCTACCCTGCTGCGGCTGCCCTCGACAATTCTAACTTCGTGCTGTTAAGTTATGACAACCTTAGCAAACAAAGTGTAGTATCATTAGTTACTCCTGCAGGAAGTATAAGTAAATCAAAGGGATTCTCCATTGGTGCGGGAGATGCTGTTGAGGAACCGATCATTAATCATTTCATTCGAACAGGAAGGCAACTTCCCTTTCAGGTTGGTAAAACCTCTTCAGGCCAATATTATTTCAATGGGTTCTATAACTATACTTTCTCAATGGTAGTCACGGATCTTGCTGCTGACAACCCCATTGGGGTTGTGCAGGGTCAGCAAGAAGATGGCGGGTTTAGCCAAATTCAACAGATTGATGGTGGGAAGTTCGCGGCTTCACGGTTTAATTTTGGAGATAACTACTTTCTTCCAAACGTCAGTATCGCGGTGTCAGGAACAAGTTCGGTAGCCGATCTGGGCGGAAATAAATTGCCGGAGCTAACTTCAAATGCGCCTGTCATGATTCTGAAGGCAAGCTTCAATGGTAAAAATAATTTGATTTATGCAAGCAATACCCGCAGCAAACAAATTGCACTCTTCATTTACGATCAGACCAATGGTGAATTCCTTGGTAGTCGATACCTTGGTTTTTCGAATCCATTTGAAATCGCAAATTTGATTACAACTTCTGATGGCGGCATTGCTGTTTGCGGAACCACCTATGTTGCCGGGCGCTTCCCCCGAATTTGTCTCTTCAAAATAGGAAAGGATGAATTCAGCAGCTCAATCAAATAAGGTTTGTTGTTAATCATCATCTGAATTTTAAAATCTCACTCCTTTTTTCGTCCTTGGCCTGTCAATTGAACTGACTGGTATGATCAAAATTGAGAATGACGTAAGCATGCGGCCTTACAATACGTTTGGTATTGATGTAAAGGCAAGGCATTTTTGTCGCATTCAATCCGTTGAGGAGTTTCGAGAGCTTCTTTCAAGTCCCTATTATCAAAATTCAAAGCATTTAACGCTGGGGGGCGGCAGCAATCTTCTTTTCACTCGCGACTTTGATGGAATAATTATCAAAAATGAAATCAAAGGAATTGAAGTCGTCAGCGAAGACAACGATCGTATACTTATAAAGGCGGGCGCGGGCGAAGGTTGGCACAACCTGGTTGTGCATTGTGTTAATCATAATTGGGGAGGAATAGAAAATCTATCGTTGATACCTGGTACTGTTGGTGCAGCACCTATGCAGAACATCGGTGCGTACGGTGTAGAGATCAAAGATGTGATAGAATGTGTTGAAGGAATTGATATGACTTCAGGTCAAACAAGATCCTTCAGCAATGAAGAATGTAAGTTTAGCTACCGTGAAAGTGTCTTTAAACATGATCTGAAAGAAAAATATTTTATTTCAAGTGTTACTTTAAGTCTGACGAAGAAAAATCACTTGATGAATACCAACTATGGTGCATTACAAGATACTTTAAAACAACTACAGCTAAGTGATATCACCATCAGTGCAGTAAGTAAATCGGTCATCTTCATAAGACAACAAAAACTTCCTGATCCGTCATTGATTGGTAATGCAGGAAGCTTCTTCAAGAATCCTACAATCGATGCTGCGCACTTCGAAAGATTAAAAAAACAACACACGACAATACCTTCTTATCCAACTGAAAATCAATATGTTAAAATACCTGCAGGTTGGTTGATCGAACAGTGTGGATGGAAAGGAAAAAGAATTCACAACATTGGCGTTCATTCACAACAAGCATTGGTGTTGGTTAACTATGGAAGTGGAAATGGAAATGAAATTCTTGAACTATCGAAAGCAATTCAATCATCAGTAAAAGATAAATTTGATATACAATTATCAACAGAAGTGAACATCATTTAGAATAATCATGATGATCAGTTATGATTTTCGTTTTATAAAAAAAATTATGATGACTTCTTATCGAATTAAAAAAATTAATGAAATATTTTTGCGAAATAAATTTTATATTATATCTTTCGATACGTTTAACTTATTATTAACCTAAAAACATTAAACGCTATGGCAAAGAAACCCGCTAAGAAAGCAGCTAAGAAGAAGAAAGCTGCTAAGAAGAAGAAGTAATTAGGTTAACGCCTAAACTTTTTGTGAAGGGAAGTAATCAAGGATTACTTCCCTTCTTCGTTTAATAGAATGTCCATTCAGTTTCTGCAATCATTCATCGCTTCCTAAGTTGATTACGATGTATTCATCGTTGCAAACTCCTCAGGTTTTCTGATCATTCACTTGCTCAAATCCATTTTCAAACGAGAACACTCGATAAAATCCTGCCAACGGTTGCATAAATTTTTGTGATTCAACTACTTGTTTACCGATTAATTCCGCTGTTACCTTTGCACCATTAAACAACAAAACCATGGCAAAAGCACCCTCAAAACCAGCGATAAAGGCCGAAACCAAGTCAGCTGCTAAAGCTCCTGTTAAAAAGGAAGCGGCAAAACCAAGTAAGACCTACGATATAGTCAATGCTTCAGAAGATGTTTTAGCTACATTGAGAAAGTTAAACATCGACCTGCAACTTCAGGCAGACATTGAATGGTGCATTGGCAGTTACCATGCCGATAAAAACCCAATCGGCTTATTCGATATGATAAACCGCGCGCTTCCGATCCTGAAGACGGAATTGGCAAGGAAGACCAAAGGTGTGACCGCTAAGTTGATCACAAACCTTGAGCAGGTTCTTAAAACTAAATAATCGATAGAAAACTTTATCCTGATCGGTAATCAGGGTTGACTCACTTAGTTCATGTGTGTTACGTTCGCAAGGTTGCCTTCATAGCGCACACATTCAACACCAAACTTGTTGAGAAAATCAACGCCTTCATCAGAAGCAAGGCCTTTGTAGGCTGCATAGGAGTTAAGGTAAATAACTCTCTTAATGCCCATACTATAAATAATCCGTGAACAGGCTAAGCAGGGTGACAGTGTAACATATAGCGTTGCATCTTCTACCGAAGTCTTATTTTTGACGGCATAAAGAATAGCATTTTGTTCCGCATGGATCGCGAGGGTGCAGCCTCCTTTTGAATCCTGAGGACAACCCACGCCTGGCCATTCTTCATCACAATTGTGAGTGCCCGAAGGTGGTCCATTATATCCAATGGATATAATTCGGGTATCCTTGGTAAGTACCGCCCCCACATGTCGCTTGATACAATGCGAACGCTTTGCCAGGTTAACGGCAAGCTCCATATAAATGTCATCAAATGCGGGCTTGGGCATACTTCCTTTTCTAGAGTGTGGTTGAAATCAGATGGTAAAAATACGTATTGCTCTCAAATTCTTATCTTCGCGCGCAAAGATGTTTCAGTGATACCATCCAAAGTCGCCTTACTTCTGCTTATTTTATCTTTGCCGGCCAGTCTGTTCGCTCAACTGGAGATAGCACCTCGCCCCAGCCCCATGGCTGTCACTTCGTGCCGTTATAAAGACAACTATGTAAAGATCACTTATTGCCAGCCTCACAAGAGAGGTCGCGAAATTTTCGGAAGCCTCGTTCCCTTTGGCCAAGTGTGGCGAACGGGGGCCAATGAAGCTACTGAAATTCTATTGACAAGAGATATTGAAATCAACGGAGTCACACTCAAGGCGGGTTCTTATTCTATCTTTTCGATCCCTGAAAAAGACAAATGGACAATAATCTTTAATGCCGATCTCAGCCTTTGGGGCTCCTATAATTATAATTCCAAGATGGATGTATTAAGAGTTGAGGCTCCAACAGAGAAATTGACAAGCGTAGTCTATGAGCCCTTTACCATAAGCCTGGATTCAAAAAATGATAAAGCAGATCTGGTCTTTCAATGGGACAAAACCAAAGTTACCCTGTCCTTAAAATTCAAGGAATCTAAAACATCCGGTAACTAACGAATTATTTAACTGACATCATGAAAAGAATACTATTCGTCATTGCCTTATTTTCAACCTTGACCAACACTGACGCTCAAGACATCACTGAACTTAATAGACGAAATGGTTTTAAAGACATCAAGTTGGGCAGCTCCATTGACAGCATTAAAGGGGCCACGTTAAAAAAGGAGTTCAAGGAAAAGAATGAGTTTGAAGCTAAACTTTATGAAGTAAACCATATTGACTACAAGACCATTGGCGAAGTAGAGGTAAAAAACCTGCAACTGATGACTTACAAAGATCTTGTATACAAAATCGTAGTTTCTACTTCAAAAGACCCTCGTGTAATGAAAGCGTTGGAAAAATCCTATGGCAAGGCTACCTACGTAGTTCGCACGACTAGCTACAACTGGGCTGCGGAAAATTTGAGTTTAACATTCAAGGCTCACAAAAATAAAATTGATCTCATCTATCGCTCCTATCCTGTTCTGCGAAAGATGGCAGAAGACAAAGGCAAAAAGATCGAAGAGATCGCTGAGGACTTCTAAAAATTAAAGCCCGTGCAGCCTATACTTTATAGGTGATCCGGTAGATTACTCCTGCCATATCATCACTTACCAGTATTGATCCATCCGGGAGCACCAAAACATCTACTGGCCTTCCCCACGCTTTTTGAGCTGCCTCATCAAGCCAACCACTGGCAAAGGGTTCATAGCTTATCGCTTTACCACCATCAAGCTTAACGAAGCTCACTTTATACCCACTCTTTTTGGTACGATTCCAGGAGCCATGCTCTGCAATTAAAACCTGATTTGAATATTTGGTTGGAAATGCCGAGCCGGTATAAAATTTCAAGCCCAGGGCTGCAACATGAGCACCGAGGTTTTGAACTGGTTTTGTAAAGTCAACACAAGGCCTTTTGTTTCCAAATTCAGGATCTTTAATTATTCCACCATGGCAATACGGATAGCCAAAATGCATTCCCTGTTTAGGTGCCGTGTTTAGTTCGCATGGAGGTACGTCATCACCCATCATATCTCTTCCATTATCGGTAAACCAAATATCTTTTGTTTCAGGATGCCATGTAAAACCAACTGTGTTGCGCACACCGCTGGCAAATAGTTCGAGGCCTGTCCCATCATCATTCATCCTGTGAATGGCTGCATAAATGGGTTCTTTTGACTCACAAATATTACAAGGTGCCCCGACCGGAACGTACAATTTTCCGTCCGGCCCAAAAGCGATATACTTCCAACCGTGGTGTGTCTCTGTTGGAAACTTGTCAAACACAACTTCAGGAACACCGGGGTTATTCAACTTACTTTCAATGTCTTTAAACCTGCTGACGCGACTCACCTCCGCTACGTAGAGGCTCCCATTTTTGAAGGCAACTCCATTTGGCATATTCAATCCCGAAGCAATCACCCATTTTTTATCAGCTTTATAATCGCCATCCACATCTTTTACAGCATAGACCTTATCACCGCTTTTATTCCCAACAAATAACGTTCCGCTGGAAGACAATGCCATGGATCGGGCATCCTCAACCTCAGCAAAAATGCTAATGGCAAAACCTTGTGGTAATTTGATTGTGTTAAGCGGCAACTTAGAACTCGCCTCCGTTATTGCCGGTTTGGAATTATCGTCTGCCACTGTTGTACTGACTACGGCTTCTTTGGTTGTTCCATTGCAGCAAAGAACAAGGGCAACCAGCATTGATATAGGAAGAAATTTCAATCTTTTCATTGGGCTGAGAATTTACTTCAAAGGTAATTGAACTTTGACGTTATGCTCCTCCGCTAATCGGGTTATTCAGCCATTTGATTATTTTTGCGACCATTTAGAACACCACAAGGCACAAAAACAGGTTAATGGTCTCAGTATCGAATATATCCTACTTTATCGGAGGGCGCCCGCTCTATCAAAATGCCTCTATGTTTATCAAGCCGGATGATAAAATTGGGCTTATTGGTCTGAACGGGCGAGGAAAATCAACGCTTCTGAAAATTATTTATGGAGAACTCAGGGTAGATGAGGGCAGCATCAGCAAATCTAAAGATTGCACTATTGGTTTTCTTAATCAGGATCTTCTCTCCTACCAGTCAGAGGATGCCATTCTCACGATAGCCATGGAAGCATTCAAGGAAGCGGTGGAGACACAACGACAAATTGAAAAAGTATTACACCAACTTGAAACAGAATATTCAGATGCTCTGGTCAATAAACTAACAGCATTGCAAGAACGGTTTGAGCAATTGGACGGCTATACCATGCAAGCCAAAGCGGAAGAAGTGTTGGAAGGGATTGGATTTTCAACACAAGATCTTCACCGGCCGCTAAAAGAATTTTCCGGAGGTTGGCGCATGCGCGTGATGCTTGCAAAACTTTTGTTGGAGAAACCTTCGCTACTAATGCTGGATGAACCTACCAACCACCTTGATCTTCCGTCCATTGAATGGGTTGAAAACTACCTGCGCAACTATGAGGGTGCGGTTGTGATCGTTTCTCACGACAGGCAATTTATTGATAATGTTGTTACTAAAACCGTAGATGTTACCAATCAGCAGCTTGTTACCTATGAAGGCAATTACACTTATTACCTTCAGGAGAAAGAGCTGCGCGAGGAAGTGCAACAGAATGCATTCGACAATCAGCAGGCAAAAATAAGACAGGCAGAAAGGTTCATCGAACGCTTTCGCGCCAAAGCCAGTAAATCAAAACTTGTTCAGTCAAAAATTAAGTCAATAGAAAGAATGGACTTAATTGAAGAAGTAGTGGATGACAATGCAGCTGTCAATTTTAAATTTACGTTCAGTCAGCCATCCGGCAGGCATGTGGTTACGCTCAATGAAGTTTCTAAAGCCTATGGTACGCTGGAGATCTTGAAGAAGACAAGTGCTGTTATTGAGCGAGGAGATAAGATTGCTTTGATTGGGGCAAACGGAAAAGGAAAATCTACACTGCTGAGGATATTAGCGGGAACAGAAGAGATCAGCGGAGAAAGGACTATAGGCCACAATGTAATTTATGGTTTCTATGCTCAGCACCAGCTAGAGGCCCTGCACGTAGAGAATGAGGTTCTTGACGAATTGAAACAAGCAGGAAGCAAAAAAACAGAACAGGAATTGAGAGGCATATTAGGTTGCTTTCTTTTCTCGGATGATGATGTCTTTAAGAAAATAAAGGTTCTTTCGGGAGGAGAAAAATCGCGTGTGGCATTAGCAAAAACGTTGATATCAGAAGCCAACTTCCTTCTTCTGGATGAACCGACCAATCACCTGGATTTTATTTCCGAAAATATCCTTATTCAGGCTCTGCAGCAATACAAAGGAAGTTTTGTGACCGTATCTCACAATCGCCATTTTGTAAATCACGTGGCTAACAAGATCTGGTACATTGAAGACAAACAGATTAAAGAATACCCCGGTACCTATGAAGAATATGAGTATTGGAAAAAGAAAATGGAATCCGAACTAAAAGGAATTCCTGCTCCTGTAACAAAGCCTGAGACAAAACAGAAAAATAGCCAACCCAATTCTCCTGATCCTAACGAGAAAAAGTTAAAAACACTTAATAGTGATCTAAAAAAAGTGGAGGAGCGCATTGAAAAGCTGCAGCTGGAAAAAGATAGTATTGAAGCTGAGATGGCTAATCCGGAGGTGTATGGAAATTTTGAAAAGTTAAATCAGGTTCGTCAACGCTTTGAATCTGTCAACGCTTCATTTCAAGAAGCTAATAAGAAGTGGGACTCCCTTGCCCTGGAAATCGAAAAACTTGAAAAGTAACTACTTCCAGCCGATAGCCATCGTGAGTTGAAATCTCCTTAGCTCCTCCTCTATGACCTGCGTGCTTGGGTTGCCCTCAATTTGTCGGCCGGTAATCGATATATAATAACTAGGATACTCATAGTAGGATGATACATTCTGCGCTTTGAGTCCCAAAGCAAACGAAACACGGAGGTCATGGTATTTAATTCGATACCCCAGGTTCAAGCCGTACGTTCGTCCCCCATCAGCGCCCTTATACCCATATGCTCTTGTCGTTATGCTGGGCCATGACTTCGCCCATCCGTAATCAAATTGAATGAATAGCGCATTGTCGTTCCTGTCTGTGAGTAAATCCCAACTTAATGATCCAAAGACCGGTAAGGTTTGCCAATTGACATACGAATCGAAGCCAACACCGACACCCACTCTCAACTTATTCCTTAAAGTAAGGCCGTGAACCATTGAGGTTGTAAAAGAGATTTCCTTCTTCTCGCTGCAATCGTTGCAACCGATCAACGCTCCTGTTTGAAGCCGAAAGAAGTAAGGTATTCTCTTCTTCTCATCTGCTTTTGAAGCTATTAAGGAGTCTTTACGTAATGAATCTCTCAGCATATGCTGAGAAATAGCATTTGAGGCAACCAAGTTGAGCATCAAATAAACACCATATAAGATCAATCTCATGGTTTGGCAATTTCAATTACACTCAGCAACTGTATTTTTTTGATGTCTGAATAGTCATATTGATATAGCCCGTCAGTGCCAATAACCATGGCCGTTTTCCCGTACGGAATAACGTCAAATGCATTGATTTTATCATAGTGAGCCAACGCATTGTCAGTAATTTTGTAAATATCCTTTGCATCAAAAATCTTTAGTCCCGCAGAACCATCACAGATAAATAATGTACCGTTGTCTATGCCAAGTCCATGGGGATTAACCATTGGATAAATTTTCTCAACGTAAGGTGATTTTAGGTCTTTGATATTGATCACTTCCAGTTGGTTGGTATAGCTATTGCAGACCGTTCCGCCACGAAGTGTTACATACGCGTAATCTCCATCTACTACTACGGGGTCACAGCTATTGACATGTTGATATTGGCTTATCAAACCTGGCTGTGTTGGTTGTGCAATATCAAAAATATACATACCCGACCGAGTCCCGATAAAAAGTTTTTCTTCTCTTGCGAAAAGTGTTTCTGCCTGCCAGGAAACCTGAATCTCGGTCTTTGCTTTAGGCTGAAAAGGTTGAGAAACATCTACCACATCCATAGAATAGGTGTCCAGCGCATAAAGGTGCTTATTGGCTATCGTAAACCGCGACATGGATCCGCCAATCCCTGTTGTTGATTTAGGTGCAATGGCCGCTGCCAAATTAGAAGACTCTGAAGCCCGAAGTGCTATACCGTCATCAATGTAGATTCCTCCCCAGGGGGTAACTTCTCTTCTGCATTCGCTATCTGTTACGGAAATTGTGCTAACCATTTTCCAATCGGTAAGCACCCCCATTTCAGAATTAAAACCATATCCCATAGTGGCGGAGTGATTGAACAAATTGACAATCCGATCTGTCTCTTTTATTTTTTCTAGATCGGTAATATCAAACGCTACCAAATCGACATAGCTATCCGCATATAGTGTGTTGTCAATGACCGCAAGATCAAAATTGCCCGGGATGTTGAGAAAGCCAAGCGCAACAGGATGAGCGGGCTCCTTATTATCAAAGAAATGAATGCCTTTTCCCGTTTCATTTACCATTAGAATTTTGTCCTTTAGGTAAATTTTTCCAGGAGCAACCATAGCTTGTGCAGGCTTGAATCCAATACTTGCTTTTAGCTCTGCTGGCGTGGCATAAACGGGTTCATAATAAACGTACGAATCGGTAACAGTACACTTATCAGAGCAACTCGATAAGGTGTAGATCAATGATAGCGTCAGGAAATATAGAGTCGGATTCAGTCGTAGTTGTCTCATAGCTTTCTAGTTTACTATTTGACACAACTGACACCGGAAAAGTTGGAACTAACTATCAGAAGGTATAACCAAACCGGAATCCAATATCCCAGACAAAGGGTTTTAAGGTTGAGCCGGTACTTTGCTTCAATACAGAGGTAAAACTATAACGCACGCCTGGTACCATAGAAACTTTGTAATGCTTATTAAGTTTATAATTCAGTTCAGTTCCAAACAACCCCGCCCAATTAACGGATCTGTAGGAAGAGCTGCTTCCAGGGCCCTGTGAATAATCAGAGAATGTGCCTCTTTCGTCTGCAAGCGTATTTTTTATAAAAAAGTCAGCGGCCATACCTGCATTCAACTGAAATCCAAACTTGCGATCAACAACCAAATACCCAGCCTGAAGGGGTATTGAGAAAAATTCGTTTACACTGTTTAACGTATAGGGGATTGTTGTCGAAATGTTGACCGATTCAGCAGCTAAATCTGTAAGGAATGCTTTCGGCTGATTGCTGACATCAACCGTTGTCACATTGGAATTGTAGCCAATTGATTGATTCATATAATTAAACCCGCTATTAACATCCAGCGAGTTGCAATCCTTTTTCCAAAAGTCATCCCTACCGAATAAGAAACTCCACCCGACTCACGCTGACTCATGGGGTCTGCATTGGTGGGCCCAAGTGATCTCGATATTGTTTTTGCGGAAGCGCTATTTACACCGCCCGAACCAGAACTGTACCCTCCGGTTGACCCTCCAATAGATGCAATCCAGTCATCGTTTATTTGATCAGGTTTCTTTTTTGTCTCAACCTTTACAAATGCTGATCGTGGTAAAATGATGGGTGATGACACTTCCTGATAAGGTTTGGTACTCAACCTCAGTTCTTCCTCAGTCCAATGAGCTAAATAGGCTTCGCTACCATTCTCTTTCGGATTTCCTTCATGCTTCAAAAAGGTCTCATCACTTTGTTTAAAATTATTACTGGTGACAGCTAGGAAATGGGACCCCGATGAGTTAAACGCTTGAGTTACTCGTTCATTACCATCGGCATCTTTACTATTATTTTCGCTTCCACCAACTTCATCGCGCTTATCTACTTGATCATAGTTGGTTGAGGAGGTAGCGGAGGTAGGTTCTGTCATGCTGAATGGCAACGTGGTCTGATCTACAGGCTCAGGCGTTTTAGTGTTTACATCTGGTATTTTATCGACAGAAGCATAAGGTGAAACTTTACCCTTCCAATACCAGTAACTACTGCCACCTAATAAAAGGGCAGCAACTAGCGAGGCGGCAATCAACCGTTGATAGAGAATGACTCTTCTCTTCATATAGCCATTCTCTTGATGAGATAATTGTAAGTCAAGATTGTTCCAGACGGCCTTCGAAGGATCCATTTCTGCATCCTCAAAAGCATCCCTCCAGGCTTCCTCAAATTTTAGTTTCTCTGAGTTTTTCATATTCTTTTTTCTCAATCAGTTTACCTCTCAGCAAACTTTTTGCTCTACTGTACTGCGATTTAGAGGTACCCTCACTTATCTTAAGCAGCTCACCGATTTCTTTGTGATTATATCCTTCAATAGCAAATAAATTAAACACAATGCGACAGCCATCCGGCAACGTTTGAATCATACTTAGCAACTCTGAAAGATGAAATGATGACAAACTGATATTTTCATCTTCGGGCAATACCGTATCGGTTACATCTACCATGGGAAACAAGTATAATTTCTGCCGCTGCGCATTAAGTGCTGTATTAATCATGACCCTGGTGATCCAGCTGCTAAGCTTAGCATCTCCCCTGAATGACTTTATGCCCGCAAAAACCTTTATAAATCCTTCCTGAAGAATATCCTCGGCCTCCTGAGTTGACTTTGCATAACGCAAACAGATCACCTTCATTTTTCCGGAGTACGTATCATATAAAGCCTTTTGCATAGCTCTGTTGCCGCGGGCACAGCCGTCAATAAGCTCTTTTTCACTAAGCATAGACTCTATATGAAGCTTAGACACGTTTTGCAAAGTCATCGTTGGAATACAAAGGGAAATAATTTCTGCCATTTTTTATAATGGAGCACTATAGAGGCAAGTGCCTTCTGCAAAGCGGTTGAGGGAAAAATAAACCCTGTTGAGACCGGGCGGGGTTAATTCAAAACGCGCAATTACAGTTTAAGATCCTCGAGGAGCGTACTGGTAAGAATGATTCCGGCAATGAAGGCTATGGCCACTAATCCTTCCGCAAGGCGCTTGATGAATTTCAACTTTAGTGTTTCCATAGAGAAAGAAATATTACTTTGAACGAAATAACTGTTAAAAGTTTGGTGTTAATGATTAAATATTTCCCCGGAGTAACCTCTCACTGCATGATTTGGAAGGAAATTTGATATAAATACCTTAAAATTGGTTAGATGATTCTGAAACTGGCGGCCTTTTTACTATTTATCTCCTTCAACGCAATAGGTCAAAAGACACTCCTCTTTGAGGACAAGGTTTATGAACCACAAATAAAATCAATTCAGTTTCTCCGTTCGGACAATAACGGGGGCGTGACATCAACAGCCTCTACATTCATCAATGAATCCAATCTGGTGCTGGCGTTTGACGACCTACAGTCTGACCGTGCAAATTATTATGCTAAACTTATCCACTGCAATTTCAACTGGACGAAGTCAAGTCTGAGTAACCTCGACTTTCTGAGCGAGTACAATGAATTCCCAATCAACGACTATGCCTATTCGGGCAATACACACATAGCCTACGTGCATTACCGCTTTCCCGTTCCGCAGGTAAAAATCCCGGGCAATTACCTACTCATTGTTTATCGAGATGGAAATCAAGCAGACCTGATTCTTTCCAGGCGCCTTTGTATTTATTCGCAAGATGTAAGCCTTGCCGTAGACAACCAATTGGCAGGAACCGGCACACTGCGCGCCTCCAACCAGCAACTCAATTTCATCATTGACTACAGTCGTGTGGAAATCCTAAATCCGATGGAGGCCGTGCATGTGGTGATTCGACAAAACCAGCGATGGGACAATGCCCGAATGGATGTCAAACCAAGCTTCCTTCGCGATGGCAACAATGAATTAGAATATCGCTTCTTCGATCAGGATAAATCTTTTAATGCAGGCAACGAATTTCGCTTCGTTGACTTCCGGTCTTTAAATTTCCCAGGCCAGAATACGGCTAAACTCAATCGAACCGTAAAACCCTTTCAGCTCTATGTTCAGCAAGACAGGAGTCGGGCAGCTGAAGCCTATACCCAATACAACGATCTTAACGGAGGTTATCAAATTGAAAACAGGGACGCACCGGAGGCAAACGTTTCGTCCAACTATGTAGAGACAACATTTTCGTTGGACAGCAAACCACTGGCTGATGACTTATACCTGGTTGGCGCATTTAATGGCTGGGATAGGAATGAAGAAAATAAAATGAAATACTATTCCGAAAAAGGCACTTACGAAACGACCCTCTTGCTCAAACAAGGCTTTTATAATTATCAATACCTGGTTGATTCACCGTCAGTAGATGCTAACTACATTGAGGGTAATCATTTTGAAACTGAAAACGTTTATGAGGTCTTGGTTTACAACAGGCCTTTCCGGCCCAATGCCGATTTACTTATCGGTTACTTTGTTATTCCTGTGAATCCGCGCTAAGCGTAGGTCATTTCAGCGGCTGCCGCTTTTCTTATTGAATCGTTATTAGCAACATCCAACATGCCGAAGCCCTTGTGAGAAAAATGGCCCAAGCCATGTTCATAAATATACTGCTGTACGGGCTGAGGGGCATATAGCGTAAAGGGGAAAGTGTATCCCCGCACTTCGTACTTAATATCCGAGTCAAAGAGCGGGTAAATTCTGGCGAACTTCTTATGAGAAGATTGGATACGATCAAGGTAATCCTTATCGGGTACAAGTTGAAATTTATAATAGCCGGCCAAGTCCTGTGGTGCAAATTTTCCGCTCGCCTCCATCCGTGCAATGGTAGAGTCATAGAGTAGGTCGGAGAACTCATCATTCTCCGGAGAGATAAATCGTTTTCCACTGTCATCATTGAAGGAAGCCGGAACCAAAACTATTGGAGATATACACAAAAACTTGACGGAGTCACTAATGGTTACCGGGTCTTCATTTTCTACAGCCTCTGCCACGAGTTGAAGATTACCCACCAACAATTCTTTTTGAGCAAACAGAACACCAAGAAAATAATCCAAAAAATCCTTATCCGATGCTGAGAATACAAGCGTCACGCGGGAAGAATAAAAGTGGAGTCCCTTGCGGCTAATTTTGATTTGACCTTTTAGCCCCGAAAAGTTGTACTGTGTGTAGTTGAAAAAGCTTGCGTTACCACCAAGCATAATCAATCCCTTCACCGTTTGGGCAAGCAGAAACTGATGGTGGAACGGAACGTAAGCACCTCTGTTCTTTAATGAAAAGACGATTCTTATTCTCAAGGCTAAACTAATTTGGGGGAAAAATAAACTCTGAAGTACCCCGTCTAAATCTAAAAATTCTGAAAGGCTAAGTTACTAAAAATCAGCAATATTGATAGCCTCATCACAAGGAATATTTCATGTTAAAAGCTCGCAGGAACGCTGGCTTCCCTACACATTAAAGCGGAAATGCATGATATCGCCATCTTCCACCACGTATTCTTTCCCCTCCACGCCAAGTTTACCGGCTTCGCGGCATCCTGCTTCAGTCTTATATTTCTGATAATCAGCTAGTTTAATTACTTCGGCTCTGATAAAGCCCTTCTCAAAATCCGTATGTATCACTCCGGCTGCCTGAGGTGCCTTCCATCCTTTGTGGATAGTCCAGGCCCGTACTTCTTTCTCCCCAGCGGTGAAATAAGTTATCAAATCCAGCAGATGATAGGCCGCCCGAATCAACTTATTTAGCCCTGATTCCTTTAAGCCATATTCAGAAAGGTAGGCCATCCTGTCCGTTTCATTGTCTAGTTCAGCAATCTGTGCCTCAATAGCTGCACACACCATCACCACTTCTGCACCTTCATCAATTACCAGGCTCTTCAATGCGTCAACATGCTTATTGCCCGTGAGGATAGAAGATTCATCTACGTTGGCAACATAGATTACCGGTTTATCAGTCAATAGCTGAAGGTCTTCTATAGCTTTTTTATCTTCTGCATCGGATACAATAGTTCTTGCATTTTTTCCAGCTGCCAGCGCTTCCTGATAGCGTTGAAGAACAGCCAATTCTTTCTTTGCCTTGGCATCACCACTTTTGGCGGTGCGTTCTACTTTACTGATTTTTTTCTCTACCGAGTCGAGGTCTCTGAGTTGAAGCTCTGTGTCAATAATCTCCTTGTCGGAAATTGGATTGATCTTACCATCAACGTGGATAATATTGTCGTTATCAAAGCAGCGCACCACGTGAGCGATAGCATCCACTTCCCGGATATTGGCGAGGAATTGATTTCCTAACCCTTCTCCCTTGCTGGCGCCTTTGACCAATCCGGCAATGTCAACAAACTCAAAGCTGGTAGGAATAACTTTTTGAGGGTTAACTAGGCTCGTTAAGATTTTAAGCCTGTCATCGGGCACGGAAATTACACCCACGTTGGGCTCAATTGTACAGAAAGGAAAATTGGCCGCCTCCGCTTTGTTGTTAGATAATGCATTAAACAATGTTGACTTTCCCACATTCGGTAATCCAACAATTCCGCACTTCAATCCCATTGACTTGGTAGTTAATTAAGTTTCGCCCCAAAAATGGCTGCAAATATAAGGTTATGATCCATTCCCAGAGCTTTGTTTGGGGTCGAATATTTTTTGAACCATATATCTGATCTTGCCAAAATAACCAAGGGTCGATTGGGACCCCGATAACCCAATTGATCCTAAAACAAAAAGAGGCTGTCTCAAAAGTGAGATAGCCTCTTTTTTGATGGTGAGTTAAGTGCAGTTGATAGAAGTGACCTTGTACTCAGTCATCCTCGCAACACTAACAAAGGCAGAGCTTGTTATGGTTCTTCCAAAGCAAATTCAAAACCAAGGGAGCGTAGTTCAGCAATCCGTGCCTGCAGCTCTTTTGTAATTTCATCTCCTTCCATTTTAAATGCATCGAATTCTTCTACGGTCATTCTTTTCTTATGAAATAATGTGTTGACTGCTCCAATTGTCAAATTAATTTTGTCAAAATGGTGCCTTGCACGAATTTCATATTTCTTTCTTATAGACATAGTATCTGAAATACTGCGTTTGACGTCAAACAAAGCTGAATCATATAACTTAGCTAATGAATCACAGTGAACTGAGATCAACTCAAGATTCATTTTAGTTAATCTCTTCGCTTCAATGTGCCTTCCCTCCTTTATTCCAATTGTAATTTGCCAAATAGAAAATACTAAGCAAATTATACCAAATCCAATCCATCCGTTAATCATCGACTCATCTCGTACAATTTCTCTTAAAGATTTTCTTTTTCGAAGAAACAACCAACGGATTAAGGCTCCCGGGTAATAGCATATGTACAAAATAAACTTAAAATTCATTTCTCACTCATTTACTAATCTAGTAAACCAAGACCATTGTCAACTACAAAACCAACCCCATTTTGCTATTTCTTAGCTTAAGTCACAGACTCAAGCTAGTTAAGGGATTCATCTGAAACAATTTGCTCAAGCCCATATCTCACCTCAATTTCTGCTAAGGAAAATAACTGGGTATCTCTTTCCATCCTTCAGAAGGAGCATTTTTTATTTTAAGAGGAACTTCTTCCCCCCATAATACTTCGTTCACCTCAGGGTCTGAAGGCAAGAATTCAACAAAATAACGACCTCCATTTCTTATGGGATTGAGATTACTGTTATCAGGGTGCCTGCTAGACTCATACTTTACTCCTTTTACATAATAATAGTAATCAACTGTAAATCCCTTGGGGGTTGCGCGGCCACCAATTGTAATCCCAATAGTAATTTTATGGTTATTATTTAGTTGGATCTTTTGAAAGAGTATATAACCCATCCAGCTTACCAATAAGCCAAAGATTGTAAAACTCGCAATGGCCTTTGGATTATTAAATTTATTCATTCTCATTAATTACCTCCATTGTTACCCACTAGATATGCCATAATTCAATGCATTATTACATAATTCCTTTCTGACGCGGAAGCTATTTCCGTACAGCTCTACATAATAATAAGGCCCCTAAAAACACGGATGACCTCCACCATTCCCTCCTCACTACATCACATCCCCACTAGTTGGGGGATCGCTTCGTCCTACCGCATCCTGCGCAGCTACTCGCGATATCGTAAGATTATTAGTTTTGGGTAACTGCTGGGTGTAAAAGAAAAACCCCCGGATTTCTCAGGGGGCCTTTCGGTTTAGGTATAGGTAGGTAAATCTAATCCCATTTTAGTTCTGTGTCAACAGTAGCGGTCTTTGTTTCAGTTATTTCAGCTACCGCCTCTTCCCGCTCTTCTCTCGCATGGTCAAATTGTGAGAAATCCACGCCTGGCATTAACTCCGTTTTTACATGATTAACTGTATTGTTCAATGCCTCCAGAAACTTGTTAAAATCTTCCTTATACAAGAAGATCTTATGCTTCTCGTAGGTAAAACCTTCGTCATCTTTATTGTATCGTTTCTTACTTTCCGTGATCGTAAGGTAATAGTCGTTAGAGCGGGTTGACTTCACATCAAAGAAATAGGTTCTCTTACCAGCTTTCACTTTTTCAGAGAATATTTCATCCCTTCCATTCATCTTGTTCTCTTCCACAGGTGCTAAAATTTAGGTTTTTGGGGTCGTTTGATGGAATCGAAGATAGTAGTTTATAAATTTATTGCAAACTGAGACCCCTATATTTAGGCTGCTATGCGTTACTTTTGGATCAATTCGCCCCTAATTGTAGCTAAAAACTCACTTCTATACTTGTGGCCAAGCTAAACTTCAATGAAATAAAGCAATCGGCAAGCCTTGAATTACTTGCCAGGCAATTAGTGGAAGGCTTTATTACCGGCCTGCACAAATCGCCATACCACGGTTTTTCGGTAGAGTTTGCAGAACATCGGCTTTATAATGAAGGACAAAGTACACGTCATATTGATTGGAAAGTTTTTGCCCGTACCGACCGGCTCTATACCAAGCAGTACGAAGAAGAAACAAATCTCCGCTGCCTCCTGGTGTTAGACAGCTCCCCTTCCATGTTCTATCCAAAGGAATCGGTGGCGAAATTTAAATTCAGCGTCTATTGTGCATCTGCCATTGCCTATCTACTTCATAAGCAGCGCGATGCTGTTGGGCTATGTCTGTTCTCTGATAAAATAGATGAGTACACGCCCATTAAATCCACTACAGCTCATCTGGATAAAGTCTTTTCAACCTTGGAGAAGGCATTGCAAAACGAGGGCAACGAACTAAAAACAACTCGTGTAGCGGATGTACTTCATGAAATTGCTGAGAAGACACACCGCAGGTCGTTGGTCATTATTTTTAGTGACATGTTTGAGGGAAATGAAAATCAGGTTGAGCTCTTCAAAGCGCTACAGCACCTGAAACATAATAAACACGAAGTATTGCTTTTTCACGTAAGCGATCACGCAACAGAGTTAGCTTTCAATTTTGAAGAGAAGCCTTACGAATTTATTGATTTGGAGAGTGGTGATAAGCTAAAATTAAATCCTTCTGAGATTCGAGAACAGTATACCTCACAACTAAAGGATTTTCACAAGGAGCTTCAAATGAAATGCAATCAGCTAAAGATTGATTTTATTTCGGCTAATGCCACCAGTGACTATCTGGATATACTCCAAGCCTATTTGATTAAGCGGTCGAAGATGAGATAGTCACCGACTTCTTACGCCTGAAGCTGTTCGTTATGGAGCCAGGCTTTCTTCGCGGTAAGTTCTGGTTTTGTTTCCACGTAATCCGGATCGGGAACACAACAATCTACAGGGCAAACAGCTGCGCATTGAGGCTCTTCATGAAAACCGGTACACTCTGTGCACTTGCCGGAAACTATATAATAGAATTCATTTGAGACAGGAACCTGCGAACTCTTGGCATCTACTTTTGATCCATCTTCCAACTCCACCTGCGTGAGAGCGGTGCCTCCGGCCCAGTTCCATTCACGACCACCTTCATAAATTGCAGTATTCGGACACTCAGGCTCACAAGCTCCACAGTTAATGCACTCGTCCGTAATCATTATTGCCATATGCTGTAATTCGGGTTTTAGCGGTAATTTTGATGCAAAAATACATCAGCCCAATCAACCATCAAAACAGGCTTACCCTTATAAAAGTTTAGCTCAACATGAATTTAGAAGCCCGTATCAATGCCTTTTGTCGATTAGGAGATCATATCAAAACACTACAGACAGACGAATTCAATGCATTGATGGATGCCATTGCTTATCAAAATCTCTGGTTTACTACCGAAAATATAAGAATGGCCCTCCAAGGAATCGCCAAATTCCTGAACAAAGAGGATCTGACCACTTGGACGTCAGCCTATCAGTTGAATCCCATATCAAACAAAACAATTGGCCTTGCCATGGCAGGAAATATTCCGCTCGTTGGCTTTCACGATTTTCTGTGCGTCCTTCTGGCAGGCCATCAGGTAAAAGCAAAGCTTAGTTCTGCGGACTCCATACTATTACCTCACCTTGCGAGCAAGCTGATAACGCTGGAACCTGAATTTGGTAAGCGGATTCAATTTGATGATCGGTTGAATAACGTAGATGCCGTCATTGCCACCGGCAGTGACAATACGTCACGGTATTTTGAATATTATTTTCGAAACATACCTCACATCATTCGCAAGAACAGATCTTCTTGCGCAATTCTTGACGGCCATGAAGACGCTGAACAGTTGGCAAAGCTTGGCAAAGACATTTTCAGCTATTTCGGGCTCGGCTGTAGGAATGTTTCAAAGCTTTATATCCCAAAGGGCTACGACCTTGTCAACTTGTTTCCTGCGTGGGATAGCTTTAATCAGATTATCCATCATCACAAGTACCTTAACAATTATGATTATCAGAAATCCATTTTGCTGGTGAATAAAATTCCTTTTTATGACAATGGTTTTGTATTGTTGAAGGAAGAAGATGCATTCGTCTCTCCTATTTCAGTCTTGTTCTATGAATTTTATTCCAACGTTGAAGAATTGACTACTAAAGTTAAAGGCCACCACGAAAAAATTCAATGTATTGTTTCGCGCGAAAAATGGTTTCCTGGAAGCGAAGACTTTGGAGATGCTCAATTTCCGGAACTGACGGACTATGCCGATAAGCTGGACACGTTAGCCTTCCTCGAAAAAATCTAACGTAAAAATTCAGCGAATATGTCTGACTATCGCCCGCGTTGGATTTCAAGCCAGCCAGTAAAGACCTGTTCAGAAGCTACAATTCTATAGTAATAAAGCCCGTCTGCGCTATCACCGCCACCCCAATCATTTTGGTAGTCGCTAGCCTTGAATACTTCCTTTCCCCACCGGTTGGTAATCAGCACATTCGTTTCCACAGGTAGATTGCGAATAAAAAAGACATCGTTTACACCGTCTCCATTGGGAGTGAATATGTTTGGTATTGCCAGGTTCGTATCAACTTTTATAGTAACCACAAACGTCTGCTCACAACCTAAGTTATCGCGTAGTGAAAGCTCGTAATCTCCTGCAAAAAGATTTCTAGCATCATACTCAAATTTTAGATTCAACGGATTGCGAACAATGGGCGTCCAGTCCAGCGAAAAGCCCTGACTAGCAAATAGAGGTTTTACCAATTCAAGTTTAACTTCATAAGGCTCCTGAGCACTTTCTGCAACACCAATCAACATCGTTCCACTGGCCAGATCCGGTACAGAGATCGTTCGTTGCACATACAATGTATCCAATGGCACACTTGAAGCATTGTTGATGGTGACCATTACCTGAGAATGGCATAATGTCACATCGTCATCAGCGACAAGTATGCTATAAGGACTTGCAGCCGGGGGTAAGTTAGTCACCGTCATTGGAGAAGTGAATGCTGTCCATGTACTTCCATTGTCAACCGAGTAAGCATAAGGAGACGTGCCACCGGAGGTAACCGTAAGCGTGGCCTGACCAACAGGTTCATTAAAGCATTTTGCGTCTACAAAATTGGAAGCTATGGCTTGCACGGTTTCCTGCAGTAACAAAGTATAAGGAAGCGCGCATGAATTCGCTGCAGCATCCTGAATACTGTACTGGTAATCTGCCGGAGATAAATTGACAAAAGTGAATACAGGCCCGGGGCCAGGTAGCGCTTGAGGGGATGTAGGAACACCCCCTACGAGTTTCGACAATGTTACTATGTACGGAGAACTTCCTCCTGTAACATCCAACGTAATCGTACCATCGTTCTTGTTCGCACACGTTGGTCTTACATTGGTTGCTATTACCGTAAAGGCACCACAGTTTGTAGGAGCGCAAATAGCGGGCTTCGAAATGATAATGTCAGTTATCGATGATAAACATGAATTGGCATCCTTTACAACAACGTTATAGGGAATAGGACTCGAGGTGAGGTTATTAAACGTATTTCCAAATTGAAATGTAACTCCATTGTTAATGGAATATTGCAACGGTCCGGTTCCTCCAACTACCGGAGAGATATCTATTTTTCCATCGTTAGCAGAACAGGTGGCATCCGTGCTATTAATCGTAGGGGTTATCGTGGTGAGGGCACCTACCATTACATTTTGAGGTCCTGAGGAACATCCATTTCCATCTTTTACTTCGATGGTATGAGCTCCCGCTGCCAGCAACGTAAACATTTGGCCAACCGAAAACGCTCCTCCATCTAGCGAATAGGTGTACGATCCTGTTCCTCCCGTCACAACCTGCACATCTATCGAGCCATCATCTATACCAGCGCAGGAAGCATCAACAACTGCTATAGTCGATACATTAATTGATGTAGTACTGGCAACAGCAATTGATACGGATGCTGATACACACCCAGCCCCATCTTTAATGACTACATCATATGAAGTGGGGGCGAGTGAAGTAAAATTAGGACTTGCTCCAAAACTAAGGCCACCATCATTTGAATAGGTAAATGGTCCACCTGCTCCTCCGGCCGGACTGGTAATATCAATTTTTCCGTCATTAATACCCAAGCAGGTAGCATCCGTTGGTGTTGCCGTAAAGGTTATAGCCAGGCCGCTGGTCAATGTTACTGTTGTAGATGCAGTAGTACATAAATTTGCATCACGCACAACGATATCATAAGGTCCGGCAACTAACGTGGCGAAGGTATGTGGACTCGTGCCCGCAGTAAAACTAAATCCATTGTCGCTTGAGAATTCAAAAGGACCAGTTCCTCCAGCTGCTGATACCGTGATTGATCCATCGCTCCCGCCAAAGCATGTTACATTTACTTGAGCATCTACACTCAAGCTTACAGCGCTTGCAGGCTGATTGATGATAGCACTTGTATTGGCAGTACAGCCACTGGCGTCTGTTACTACAACGCTATAGGTATTTGCAGTTAAGCCACTAATATCTTCTGTTATTGCCGCATTACTCCATACAAAGCCGTATGGGCCGGTTCCTCCTGTTACGGTTAAATCTATGGCTCCGGTGCTTGCTCCAAAACAAGCTATGTTTGTGGCAGCACTAGATACACTCAGAATCGCAGGCTGAGCTATTACGATTGAAGTCGATGCCTGACAGTTATTATTGTCTGTCACTTGCACCGTGATACTACCAGCACCAGCATTGCTTAATGTCAATGTAGTCGCAGTTGTGCCCACGGCACCTCCGGTTGTGTTGCTTAAGGTGGTAAAGGTATACGGTGATGTACCTCCACTTGCTGTAAACGTACCTCCCCCACTAGTGTCTCCAAAACAGGCCAAAGAAACATTTCCTGTACTAGATAAGATGAGAGCGCCAGTCGGCTGAGTAATTGTCAGAGGAATAATTGATGTCTCACAGTTATTGGCATCACGAACTCTGATATTCACTACGCCTGCCGTTAGGGTTGCAAATGTCTGACTGGCAATATCAAGAGCAGGATAAGTAGCTCCACCATCGATTGAAAAATCATAAGGTGATACGCCACCGGCAGGAGTTATGGTTACAGATCCATCATTGCCACCAAAACAACTTACATTAACCTTGCTCGTAGGGGCTGTCAACAATGCTGGCTGAGTTATAGTCGTAGGAATTACAGCTGTTTCACAATTGTTAGCATCGCGAACGCGAATATTTTTAAGCCCGGCAGTTAGTGTGGCGAACGTGTGACTTGCTAAATTCAACACAGGATACGTTGCGCCTCCATCAATGGAAAAATCAAAAGGTGCTGTTCCTCCAGCAGGAGTAACCGTGATGGTTCCATCATTGCCTCCAAAGCAGTTTACATTCGTCTGACTTGTAGATGCGCTGAGTGCAGAAGGTTCTGTAATCGTCACGGGAATTACAGCTGTCTCGCAATTGTTCGCATCACGAACACGAATATTTTTAAGGCCGGCTGTCAGCGTGGTAAAAGTGTGACTTGCTACATTCAGAACAGCATAAGTTGTTCCTCCATCGATCGAAAAATCATAAGGTGCTATTCCTCCTGAAGGTGTTACCGTAATTGTCCCATCATTGCCTCCAAAGCAACTCACATTCGTCTGACTCGTAGATGCGTTGAATGCAGCAGGTTCTGTAATCGTTACTGGAATTACTGCAGTCTCACAATTGTTCGCATCACGGACGCGTATATTTTTAGCTCCGGCTGTTAGCGTGGTGAACGTGTGACTTGCTAAATTCAACACAGGATACGTTGCGCCTCCATCAATGGAAAAATCATAAGGTGATGTTCCGCCTGCAGGAGTAACGGTAATGGTTCCATCATTACCTCCAAAGCAGTTTACGTTTGTCTGGCTTGTTGCTGCGGTAACGGCTGCTGCTGGCTGGGTAATGGTTACTGGAATTACTGCCGTCTCACAATTATTTGCATCGCGGACACGGATATTTTTAAGTCCGACTGTCAGTGTGATGAAGGTGTGACTTGCTAAATTCAGAACAGGATATGTCGCGCCTCCATCTATTGAAAAATCGTATGGTGCGGTTCCTCCAGCAGGAGTGACAGTAATGGTTCCGTCATTTCCTCCAAAGCAGTTTACATTGGTCTGAGTCGTAGATGCTGTCAATGCCACAGGCTGTGTAATCGTTACCGGTACCACTGCTGTCTCGCAATTATTCGCATCACGAACACGAATATTTTTAAGTCCGGCTGTCAACGTAGTGAAGGTGTGACTTGCTACGTTCAGCACAGGATAGGTTGCGCCTCCATCTATTGAAAAATCGAAAGGCGCTATTCCTCCGGAAGGAGTTACCGTAATCGTCCCGTCATTGCCTCCAAAGCAGCTTACATTCGTCTGACTCGTAGATGCACTGAATACAGCAGGTTGTGTAATCGTCACAGGAATTACTGCTGTCTCACAATTATTAGCATCACGGACGCGTATATTTTTAGCTCCTGCTGTCAGTGTGGTGAACGTGTGACTTGCTAAATTCAACACAGGATACGTTGCGCCTCCATCAATGGAAAAATCATAGGGTGCGGTTCCGCCTGCCGGAGTGACGGTAATGGTTCCATCATTGCCTCCAAAGCAGTTTACATTCGTTTGACTTGTTGTAGCCGTGACAGCTGCTGCCGGCTCGGTAAGCGTAACAGGAATCACAACCGATTGACAATTATTCGCATCGCGAACCCGAATATTTTTAAGTCCGGCTGTCAGTGTAGTGAAGGTGTGACTTGCCAGATCCACCACAGGATAGGTTGCGCCTCCATCTATCGAAAAATCATACGGTGCGGTTCCTCCTGCTGGAGTAACGATGATGGTTCCGTCATTACCTCCAAAGCAGCTTACATTCGTTTGACCCGTAGCAGCTGTTACGGCTGCTGCTGGTTCTGTAAGCGTCACCGGTATTACCGCAGTTTCGCAATTGTTGGCATCACGAACACGAATATTTTTAAGTCCGGCTGTTAGTGCGGTGAACGTATGACTTGCTGCGTTCAATATCGGATAGGTTGTTCCTCCATCGATCGAAAAATCATAAGGTGCTATTCCTCCAGAAGGTGTTACAGTAATTGTCCCGTCATTGCCACCGAAGCAACTTATATTCGTTTGTGTGGTATTAGCATCAAATAAAGGTGGCTCTGAGACAAGTATGCCCAATAAACTTTTATTTCTGCAGATGATGGAGCCACCCGTAGATCGTACATCAATTCGGTAAAACTCACCTGATGGTGTCGCAGGAATTCCAAAGGCATCTGCTGCTGGCAGATTCAAGGATAGATTGCCCGGTGTAAAGGTTATTGTATTGGACATATAACCTACATGAGAAGCTAATGGCGTTAGCCCTCCAGAAACATAATAAAGGTCAATTGAATAGGGTGGTTGTGCATTGGGAAAAGTTCCTGGCGTGATGTTCAAGGTAATTTGACCGCTGTTACCACCAAAACAAGTCACATCTACCTGCGTAGATGAAATGGTTAGGCACTGTGCCTGTGCTATGCCAGCAGAGAGTCCGAGAAACAATGCGAAATAAAGAATCAGGCGCTTTAACATAAATAGGAACTCAGTTGTCGCTAAAGTGAATATCAGTTAAGACCCTCTTCTTGCACAGGAATTTAGTCTCGGACAAAAAATCAACCTCAACTTTATAGGTATGATCAGGGTTTGGATTCAGGTGTTTGAAGCTGAATGCACCATCACCCCGGCCGGTAAATCGCTCAACTTCAACTGCTGAGTCACCATTTAAATCAATCAATTTACCCTCAAAATTGCCGTTTGAGTCTACTTTTAGCTTTAGATGCCCGTCACCTTTGGAGTCTACCTCGCTCTTAACCACAGTAAGGCCATTAGAACACTGCGCCATTGTCAACTGAGTATCAGAGAAAAATACGATCAATAACAACAAGATTATTAGATACTTAAAACTCATTGATTAATGGAAATAATTAAAGTTAAAGATAGACAGTTAAATGATCTTCAAAAAAATATAGTAACCCTACAAATCCTTGCAAAAATCGGGTTTGGGCAAAAAATAACCAACACCTAAAATAACATTACCTCATTCAGGTAATGTTTAGCTTAAAAAATGCTCTTTTTAAAACCTTCGGCTAATAATCTCGCTCATGATAAAGGCCTTTTTAAAGCCTTTTGGGTCTCTTAGCTCTTTTATATATTCTGAGGCAAAACTGGTCTGCGCCACTTTGTGGTAGCCTTTAAACTGGCCAAATTTTACAACCGTATCTTCCAATTTCAGTGATTCTTCAAGACTTGGGCGTTCGAATGCCTGACTTTTAGCATCCTCATAAGTCTTATAGATAGTATCCTCTTTTTTATAATCGTACTCTGAATCTTCAAGATCTTTTTCTTCTGTGCCGAGATCATCATCGTAATCCTGGTATTCAACTTCTTTGGGGGCTGCAAGAACGGGCTGCGGTGTGTCATACAGCACCGGCTTTGACTGTTGTTGCTCGGTCTTCGTACTTTGAATTTCGCGCAGGAGTTCCTCAAATGTAATTGGCGGCTTGGCAGGTTCTGCACGACCGTCCTGAGAAGGATGGTAGCTTTCTTCCTCTGGTCTCGAGGCCTGTGGATTTTTCTTCTTCATCTTGGAGAAGAAATAAATCAATCCAATAATAATCCAGAAAACGACTTTGAATTCCATAATTGACAAATGTATCCAAAAAACATCAATTTCGGGCATCCAATGCCTTGGTTTGATGAGGGTTTACCAAAACCTAAAATCTTCAAAAGCTTCCCAAGGCTTTCTGATTTTTCATTTTATCTTTGCCTCCCTCTAAACAGTAGACGGTAGAATTTTCACACTAAACTGGGCAGAGATTTTTTTATCGTTTTAAGTCAACCACTAAGAATTCATGCAGTTATCCAAGTTGGAGATCAAAGGCTTTAAGAGCTTTGCCGATAAAGTAGTTATCAATTTTGACGAGGGGATTACCGGCATTGTTGGCCCGAATGGATGCGGCAAATCCAACGTAGTCGATTCTATCCGTTGGGTGTTGGGCGAGCAAAAAACCAGTGCGTTGCGCTCAGAGAAGATGGAGAATATCATCTTTAATGGCACCAACCAACGTTCGCCTCAGCAAATGGCAGAGGTATCGCTCACGATAAACAACACGAAGAATATCCTGCCCACGGAATATTCGCAGATCACATTGACAAGAAGGCTGTACCGATCCGGAGAAAGTGAATACCTTCTCAACGGAGTTACATGCCGACTGAAAGACATTACGAATCTCTTTCTAGACACCGGGGTTGCGTCCAATAGTTATGCTATCATTGAATTGGGGATGGTCGATGATCTGTTGAATGATCGCGATAACTCCCGAAGAATGCTTTTCGAAGAGGCTGCTGGCATTTCCAAGTTCAAGAAGCGTAAGAAAGAAACTCTCAAAAAATTAGAAGACACTGATGCTGATTTAGAGCGTGTGGAAGATCTTCTCTTTGAGATTGAAAAGAACATGAAGAGCCTGGAGAAGCAGGCTAAGCAAACTGAAACCTATTATAAGGTAAAAGAAGATTACAAGGAGAAAAGCATATTGCTCGCCAAAGTCGTAGTAAGCAAGCAGACTGAAAAATCGGGTGTGATCAACAAGCAAGTTGAAGCTGAAAATGATCGCAAAGTAAAATTATCAACAGCAATTGCAGAGAATGAAGCCCTGATTGAAAAATCCAAGGCAGAGCTCATCACAAAGGAAAAAACACTTTCAACCCGTCAGAAGACAATCAATGAATACGTAGGCAACATCCGTACCTACGAAAGTGAGAAGCAAATCAAGAATGAAAGGCTGCGTTCGCTCAATGATCGGGTGATTAATCTCAGAGATCAGGTAGATCAGGACAAGAAAAGTAACGAACGGGCTCGTTTTTCCATTCAAAGCTTAGAGACAGAACGCACTTCTGCTCAATCTATTCTTAACGACATTACTTCCAAAGTTGAAGTACTAAAGACAGAATACGAAATTCAAAAAGCGGCCACCTACACACTTCAGGGAGAATCTGATGCTTTGCGTCAGGTACACCGCACGAAACAAGAGGAGTCTTTTCAACTCAACAAGGCTGTTGAAATTCGTGAGATACAAGTTTCTTCTTTTAAGCAAGAAATGGAGCGCACCGCCACCGACACAAGTCAGCAAAGTGCTAACCTCGTTGAGTTTGAGAAGAAACTGGTTGTATTGCAAGAGGAAATCGGGCAAAAGAACTCGTACCTCGAAAAACTGAAGCAAGAAGAGGATGATGTGATCGGTCGAATCGCTTCACTTGAAAAGACGATCGATCTCATCCGTGAAGAGATGAATGAGAACGGTCGTAAGTTGGATGCTCGTCAGAATGAATATCAACTTACCAAGTCATTGGTCGAAAACCTGGAAGGATTTCCAGAAGCGATTAAATTTCTAAAGAAAAATGTTGGATGGACAAAGAACGCTCCTCTCCTATCCGATATCCTTTCTACCAGCGAGGACTATAGAGTAGCAATTGAAAATTATCTTGAGCCTTACCTCAACTATTACATAGTAGAACACGAGGCGGAAGCCTATGAAGCCATCAATATTCTAAGTGATGCCAGCAAGGGCAAAGCCAACTTTTTTATTTTAGATGCCTTCGATAAATTCCAGCCAGGGCCAATTCAAATGTACCCGAATGCTTTCCCGGCAACTCAGATTATTGAGTTTGATCAGAAGTATTCGAAGCTGATGGCATTCATATTGGATAAAGTGTATGTGCATGAAGGCGACACCAAGACGATTCCGAATGAAGATGATAATACGTTTATTACCAAGAGCGGAAAAGTAACAAGAAGAAGATTCAGTTTATCGGGAGGTTCTGTGGGCTTGTTTGAAGGAAAGAAAATAGGTCGTGCTAAGAACCTTGAAAAGCTCGATAAAGAAATTAAGGAACTCACCCGCAAGGTTGATGATATCCGTAACAGTTTACTTGATCGCCAACGCGAATTAGAAAGACTGCGCAACAATACCCTCAAACAGCAAATTGAAGAAGCACAGAATGCTATCAAGGTCGTAAACGATGATTTCATTTCGGTGCGTACAAAGCAAGAGCAGTTTTCCAGCATGCTCAGCAACGCTGACCTTAAGAGGGAAGACATTCTCGAGAAAATCAACAGCCTTCTTACCGAATTGGATGACCTGAAGCCTAAAGCGCAGATCGCTCACCATGATTTGGAGGAACAAGATGAAAAGCTGAAGCGGATTTCGCAGGACCTCGCAATACAAAACGATCTACTGGGCCAAAAGTCTTCTGCCTATAACGAACAGAATATTTTCTTCCATCAACAAGAGAACAGGGTAAAAAGTGTTGATCAGGAGATTCGCTTCAAGCAGGAATCGATGGATCAAAGTACACACCGCATCGAGTTGAATGTGGAAGAGTTGAAGAAGAATGAAGAGGAGATAAAAGTCATCATCGAAACTACTCAGACCAACGATGAAGTACTTCTGGGCATGTATGCCGAGAAGGAAGAGATGGAGAAAGGTCTTAGCGAAGCGGAGAAAGAATACTACTCTAGCCGTGGCGAAATTGACCAGTTTGAAAAAGATCTTCGTGAGATTCAGCATCAGCGCCAGAATATCGATACGATATTAATGGAGCTACAAAACCAGGTGAACGAAAGCAAGTTGCAGCTCAACTCGGTTAAGGAAAGATTATCAGTTGAATTTAATTTAGACCTGGATTCTGTATTAAGTCAGGCTTCTCCCGATGAAGCCGAGGATATTGCCAAAGCCGATGAGGATAAACTTCGCGAGCAGGTAGCGCGCTTCCGCGAACGCCTGGACACCATGGGCCCGATCAATCCGATGGCGATGGAAGCCTATACAGAAATCAAACAGCGCAACGATTTTATCATCACTCAAAAAGAAGATCTGCTCAAAGCGAAAGAATCACTCTTCAGTACGATCAGTGAAATTGAAGGTGTAGCAAGCGCTACTTTCATGGAGGCTTTCAACAAAATCAAGGAGCATTTCATCAGTGTCTTCCGCTCACTCTTCAACGAGGGAGATGATTGCGACCTGAAATTGGTTGATCCAAGTAAACCGTTGGAATCTGAAATTGATATCATCGCAAAACCCAAAGGCAAGCGACCGCTTACCATCAATCAACTTTCGGGTGGGGAGAAAACGCTGACTGCTACAGCACTTCTTTTCTCTATGTATCTACTGAAGCCAGCTCCCTTCTGTATTTTTGACGAGGTGGACGCCCCGTTGGATGACGCCAACATCGACAAGTTCAACAATATCATTCGAAGTTTCAGCAAGGATTCACAGTTCGTGATTGTTACGCACAATAAGCGCACGATGACAACCACAGATGTAATCTATGGAATCACCATGGTGGAAAAAGGAATTTCCAGGGTTGTTCCAGTAGATTTGAGAGAACTGGCGTAGGGGATATAAGTAATAAGACGTAAGTAGGAAGAGCTAAGAAGTAAGCGTCTCCAGTCTTGCGTCTTATGCCTGATTTGACATTTGACCGACAACTCGCTGTATTTTATTGAACCGTCAGGGCATTACAGACGTTAGTGGTTGCATATGTTATTTACCTTTACCCAAATGAAACGTACGCTCACTACTATTGCTACCCTTACTTTTATCGCGGTACTCTTCTCATGCTCAGCGCAGACTAAGAGAAAAGCGGTCGACACCAAAATTAACCTTGCACCACCTGCAGGTAAAGCGGTAGCTGCATTTGCTGAGGGATGTTTCTGGTGTTCTGAACACATTTTTGAAGCAGTGGTAGGTGTCGACTCGGCTGTTTCAGGTTATGCAGGAGGTAATGTTCCCAATCCAACTTATGAACTGGTGAATACAGAAACGACAGGCCACGCTGAGTCCGTGCTGGTGTATTATGATCCCAATGTGATTACGTATGCCGAATTGCTAAAAGTATTTTTTACTTCTCAAGATCCAACTACTCCTGATCGTCAGGGGCCAGATCAGGGGAATTCATACCGATCCATAATTTTTTATAAGACGCCAGAGGAGAAAGCACTTGCTGAACAATCGAAAAAAGACTTTGCGAAATTTTTTAAGAATCCGATCGTATCAGAAATAAAACCGCTTAACGAATTCTATCGTGCTGAGGGATATCATCAAAACTACATTGAGCACAATCCTTATAGTCCTTACGTGATGGGAGTTTCTATTCCCCGCTATGAGTTATTTAAAAAGACGTATAAAGGAAAACTGAAGTAGGAAACTTAATCAGGCCTTCACTCCTTCGGCCCAATTGATAGTGTACCACAAGGCAGCATCAGGCCTCAGCGACCATGCTTCTATATGCCGAATAGCTTCTTCAAAAGATGTTTTAGCAATAAGATTTTCTTTCAGCATCAATTCTTTTGCGCCATCTAATATTCCGATCACATTGCGTGCATACGCAGAAAAAGTTGGACTGCCTGCACAATCACCAAAAAAAACAGCATCGTTTTTAATAGCCTGCAGTCCGCTTTGATGCAGCAAACTCACCAGTCTTCGGCCCACGTAGGGATCATTCCCCAGGCGATCGTAAGAACGAATATAGGCTTGCCATATAATTGAAAATCCGGCAGGTTCGGGAAACAGTTTGAAGATTTCATGGTCATCATCCGCCAACACAACTCTCCCACCTTTTTTCACAGCCTTCGCCATACCTTCTACAACACTCTCCGGTTGCTTCACATGCTCTAAAACAAATCGCGCATGTGCCAAGTCAAATGATCCCCATTCACCGGCATTCAATTCTAAATTCTCTGCATTCCCCTGACGGAATTCCAGGTTATTTACTGATAAAGCTTCCATCTTCTGAAGTGCTGTCTTCAACTGATTTTTGTCACGCTCTATGCCAAGACACCTGCCCTTAGCACCCACGCTGGAAGCCATTGCCCGAGTAAATTGGCCAAGGCCGCTGCCTACATCAAGTATTGCATCACCTTGCCGGAGGCTCAGCAAGTTCATACAGCGCATATTAATAAGCTCATTCAATTTTGCAAGCCTTGCCTGCTCTTCGGGTGCAGAGCCATGAATGTAGTTTGACATTGTACGAAGTTCGGGAAATAATTACTTTGATCCGAGGAAGTCATTAAAATTCAAACCCTTCATCATAAAAATCTTACAAAAAATGATTTTAAGGCATAGCAACTACTCAAAAGGAGACCTAAGGAGATTGGCCTGGACTTTAATTAAGTATTTTTAGCGCACTTTAATTCAGATAAAAATGAAACGACTCGCAATATTTGCCATTGCTTTATTCTTCCTTAGTTGCCAACAAGCAGAAAAAAAATTACCGGAGAATCAAAGTAAACTTCGCCATGCCAATGGATATGCAAAATACGACTGGCAAATGGATTCGGTTTATAACAGGTTGCATCTAAAAGATTCAGTTAACGATTTAGCATGGAAGGCCGCCATTAGTCCTCATGACAATTATCGTTTTGCCGGTCAGTTGTATTATGAATCACTCAGAGGGATCAATGCACCAACCATTATTTTAATTGGAGTAGCTCACCGGGCTCGTAATTGGGATCTTAAGGACAAACTCATCTTTGGCACGTTTACCGAATGGGAATCGCCCTATGGAGGTGTAAAAGTGTCAACGGTAAATAATGAAATCATGAGTCGTTTGCCGGAAAATAACTTTATTGTCCACGATAGCATGCAAGTGATCGAGCATTCGCTCGAAGCCATCATTCCTTTCCTTCACAAGAAAAATAGAAAAGCTGAAGTCATCCCTATACTAGTGCCTTATATGAACTATGAGGCAATCGATTCGCTTAGCAACAACTTCTCGCAGGTTGTGCATGAACTAATGAAGGCCAAAAATTGGGTTTATGGGAAAGACTTAGCCGTTGTAATTTCCAACGATGCAGTACACTATGGAGACCTCGAATGGAATGGCTCAACCACCATGGCACCTATGGGTACCGATGCTGCTGGTACAGAAAAGGCACGACAGATGGATTTGGAGATTATAAACAAATGCTTGACAGACAAACTCACAGCTGACAAGATTAAATTATTTACAGAGTACACGGTAAAAAAAGAAGACTACAAAGAATACAAATGGGTGTGGTGTGGCAGGTATTCTGTCCCCTTCGGATTATCGTTCGCCAATAAACTTAACAGATTGGAAAATCAGGAAGAACTGACCGGGACATTCCTCGGTTATCAGACGAGCATCGATCATCCGTTAATCGAAGTAGAAGATATTGAGATGACGGTATCAGCACTCTCAACAAACCGGCATTGGGTTGGCTATACGAGTATCATATATCAATAGGTGGCTGGCACACAATCCAGTAACAACTCTATTTACGTTTTGCATCTCAATGTGCTTTGGCTAGAATCCTTTTCAAATAAATATTTACCTTCGTAATTGATGAAGGAGAAAAAAGGAATATCGCGAAAAAAGCGCAAAGGAAAAACTCTGGTGTGGGACTACTTTGACGCCAATGGTAAAGTGATCTCCAATCCAACAATAAAAGAGCGTTGCAATAAATTAGTTCTTCCCCCCGCCTGGCAGGAAGTTTGGATATCATTAGACGCAAACGCGCATCTGCAAGCAACTGGCAAAGATGCTAAGGGCAGACTACAATACCGTTACCATGAAAAATGGACAAGTGCCAGGGCTGAAGAAAAGTTTGACGGCATGGCCACCTTCGCAAAAGCACTCCCCTCCATACGGAAGAAAGTGGAGTTGGATCTAAAGCTAAAAGGAATGCCAAAGGACAAGGTGGCCGCTTTGATCGTGAAGTTAATCGACCGCTATCATTTTCGCGTGGGTAATGATGAGTATGCTAAAAAGAATAAATCGTATGGACTGACGACTTTGACTAAAGGTCACATGATCATTGATCATTCGCGCGAAGCAGAGGGTGAACTAGATGCTATCTTCGAATTTGTTGGCAAATCAGGCAAACTGTGGAAGAGAAGAATCTGGGAAGACGATCTTGCGTTGCTCATCAAGGAGTCTGGTGAAGTTGGTGGACGGAAAAAAAGTCAGGATCTCTTCCGTTATATTGATGAAAACGGACATGATTTCGATATAAAATCGAATCACATCAATGAATATCTTGATGCCATCACACCAACGGCAACAAAGATAACGGCCAAAGATTTTCGCACATGGGCTGCCACCTGGAAAACTGCCTATCGGCTCTCCAAACAACTGGACCCCGACAGCGCGACAGCACGAAAGAGAGTTTCCAATGAAGTGATCAAAACAGTCGCATCCGATTTGGGCAATACACCAACGGTATGCCGATCCAGCTACATCCATCCAATCATACTATCTGACTGGGCAAAGGGAAGTTTTCGAACAAAATGGAACAAAGCAAGCCGTCATCAAAAAATGAAAGGATTGCTCAAAGAAGAAACGGTGACACTGGAATATATAACAAAATAAGTATTGATCGGCTGGTGATCTTAGGGCAACCGCTCCGCCCCCGTCTCTTGTAAAAGTCGGTTCAGTTCCTCCTTCATCTCAGCAAGTACCGTTGCCATTTCAGGATCGTCAATAAGATTATGAAGCTCATACGGATCGTTGATGATATCGTACAATTCATTCATACCCTCGAGATCAACATAATGAATGTATTTATACTGTTGATTCCTCACCGCCTTGTATCCCATGTTCAACATGCGGGGAAAAACGATATCACTATAGTATTCTACAAGAAACGATTTGCGCCAGTCATTGACCGTTTCATTGAAAATCGGCACCCAACTCTTACCCTGGATCTGACTTCCGGCAGTCACTCCCGCTATCTCTAATAAGGTAGGAGCCAGATCAATACTTAGCACCATTTGTTCATTCGTACTTCCTGCTTTTATAAGGGACGGATAGCGGACAAGCATAGGAATGCGAATAGCTTCTTCATACGCCAGTCTGCGTTCCTCATCAAGACAATGCTCACCATACCAATATCCGTGGTCGCTGGTGAAGATGATAATAGTATTATCCAGTTCGCCCTTATTTTCAAGTGCCTTTAGTATCGCTCCTAGCCCTTCATCCACGGCCATGAGCATTTCACTCCGTTCGCGAATAGTTTTTTCCTTGGTTGACGTTTCTGCACTCAACGGAGGAAGCCCATCAATCTTACGCGAAAGCGCTGGCTTATCGAGCGGGGGAATATTATAGTTAGGTCTTCGATTAAACAAAACAGAATCATACATGCCCTTATGTCTGTCTGCCGCCACAAAACCACCTTGTGCAATATTGGAAGTACTGCCGTCATCGCGTTGCACCACATTAGGATGAAGCGCTTTGTGTGCGAGATATAACAAAAAGGGCTGCTCACGTTTTTTATTTATAAACTGCAGAGACTGGTCGATAAGTATATCGGTAACATAACCTTGAATTGTTTGCTGCTTACCGTTGATGTTTAATCCAGGGTCAATGGCTTCTCCCTGCCCCCTCAACGAAGCCCAATAATCAAACCCTGGGCGAGGAGTGTCATCGTTGCCCATGTGCCACTTGCCAACGAATGCGGTAGCATAACCGTTTTCATGAAGTTGCTTTGGAAATGTATTAAGCTGATGACTCAATTCATTGTGAGCCTGGTTATCTACGATGCCGTTTGTGTGCGCATACTGGCCGGTAAGAAAACTGGCGCGACTGGGTGAACAAAGTGGTGTGGTGGAAAAAGCATTTTTAAAACTCCCTCCCTCTTTGGCAATGCGGTCGATGTTAGGTGTCTTAATATAATTATGACCTGCTTCACCATACTCATCCCAACGCATATCATCCACCAGCACAACAATGATGTTGGGCCGTTTAGTTTGACTTGTTTCCTTTGTCGCTGTATTGCAGCCTGAGAAGACTATCAAGGCGATTAACCAGTAGGTGGAAGTGGCGGTGTAGAATGATTTCATAAAGCCAAATTACTGAATCGTGACCAACCAATCATTGCAGACCATATAATTTGTTAGTACGAAGGGCATTGATATAGGGCTTAGTTTTCATTAATTTTCGACTAATCTATGACTATTAATTATCCACTTCTATTAGATGGTGGTCTTTCCAATGAACTGGAAAGGCAAGGATGCGATCTGAATCAAAAATTATGGAGCGCCCAATTATTGGAATCCAATCCCGAAGCGATCGTGCTTGCTCACCTGTCCTATCTTGAAGCAGGCGCCCAATGCATTATCACCTCAAGCTACCAGGCCACCCTTCCCGGGTTTATGGCCATCGGTTATGATCAACGTTCCGCCAGCGCCCTCATTCAGAAATCAGTTCATCTGGCAGAAGAAGCCAGAAGTCGTTTCATGTCATCAAATCCTGACCAACCTAAGCCGTTGATTGCTGCCAGTATCGGACCATACGGAGCCTATTTAGCAGATGGCTCAGAATACCGGGGTAATTATAACATTTCCAATCAGGATCTCACTGACTTCCATGAGCCAAGACTAACGTTGCTAGGTAACTCGACAGCCGACATTCTCGCCTGTGAAACTATTCCCAGTTTTCAGGAAGCAGAAGTATTATCAACATGTTTGAAGAACTTTAGTAAACCTGCCTGGATATCATTTTCGTGCAAAGACGATAAACATATCAGTGACGGCACGCCCATTGAAAAGTGTGCTGCCTTTTTTGCACATCATCCCACGGTGTTTGCTATCGGTATCAATTGTACCTCGCCAAATTACATTTCCCCGCTAATACGATCCGTCAAAATAAATTCAGGAGACAAGAAAATAATTGTCTATCCAAATTCAGGAGATGTATATCATGCAGAGAGCAAAACCTGGACTGGTCTTTCAGATTCTCTTTCTTGTGAATTGATGGTGAAAGAATGGATGGATTTGGGCGCATCTATTATTGGAGGCTGCTGTCGAATTGGCCCGGATCAAATTAAAGCTATGGGTAAAATTATTTATCGATAAAAAGTAAACTGTAATAGGGATATGGTAAAATTTTCTTACTCCATTTTCTACGTCAATGATGTAACCAAATCGATAGAGTTTTACGAAAAGGCATTTGGGTTTTCCAGAAAGTTTGTAACTCCCGAAAATGACTACGGTGAACTAGCAACAGGTGAAACAACGCTTTCCTTTGCCTCTGTAAAATTGGCGAATACAAATTTGAAAGGCGGTTTTATGGTAAACAACAATAACCATCCACCTTTTGGTCAGGAGATTGGCCTGACTACTAACGATGTTGAAAAAACTGTAGCGTCTGCCATAGAAGCTGGGGCTCATCTGGTTGAAAAACCAATGACAAAGCCTTGGGGGCAGGTCGTTGCTTATGTAAGAGACCTTGATGGCTTCCTGTTGGAAATATGTACGCCTATGAATTAATCAAGGGAGAATTCAAAATGAAAGAAGAATCTATTCAAACGCTTCATCCGCAAGCCGGAAAAACAAATAAGAAAATTTCACTTGAAAAATACACCTTGATAAGAGATGTTATCTTAAAGATTTTGACCAAAAAAGAACTTACTCATACCGAGCTAATGGAAGAATTGTATGTAGGGGTAAAAGACAAGTTTACTGGTGGCGTACAATGGTATGGAGAAACGGTTAAGCTCGATTTGGAAGCAAGGAAATTAATTGAACGGACAAAGACGAAGCCAGAAAAATACAAATTGAAGTCAAAGAAGTAATATCATTCTGGTAACAATGGCATACATGCTTTAAAATCTAAGTAATTATGAGTGACCTATTCAAGCAATGCCTGTGGTCAAATTTCGGAGCTGCTATTGATATGCTTAGAAATGCTATTGCGTTATGTTCTGATGAAATGTGGGAAAGTGAGAAGAAGTTCTTTTTTATGGCCTACCATACTACCATCTTTCTTGACTATTATCTTTCGATCCCTGTAACAGAATTCGAACCAAAGTTGCCTTACTCTATAGTTGACTCTACTAAGTTACCGGCAGAAGCAATTGATGATGTGATCCCCGACAGACACTACAGCAAAGATGAAATGCTTGAGTACCTGTCTTCTATTCGCATGAAGTGCAAGAAGCAGATATTGAATGCAACAAACGAACAGTTAACTAAGCGATGGATTGAGGATATTGAAATCGATTTGCACGGCTTATGTCCATCTATTGTAAAAGACTACAACGTACTTGATATTTTGTTTTACAATTTGCGGCATGTTCAGCACCACGTAGGTCAATTGAATTTTATGCTGAGGCAAAAAATAAATACCGCACCTGATTGGGTATCGAAGTCAGATAGCTAACATCCCAATTTGAGGGATGAAGTGTGTGGTGATTACTTACACTTATCGCAGGGCTGACTTTGTGCCCCATTCACTATCCAACAGTCTCCATAAACAGAACAATAGCATATTTCAATGCTGATGGAATGCTTGTTGTAGAGAGCTTTTTTAAACAACACTACCGAAGCAGAATCGGTTATTTCAATGAAGTCGATGACCTCTCCAGCCGAAATAACTCTGTCTTTAAGGTTGGTGTAGCCATTGAGCAATTGCCTGTTACCGGTGAGTTTAAAGGCCAATGAGTCAAGGTTCTTCTTTGAATCGGCATAGCGCTCGCCATCAGCAATTACGTAGGCACTTTTTACTATGGCAGGGCCAACTCCTTTGTTATTTACTTTAATGAAAATTCCCTCCTTCCCATCCGTAACATTAGTTTGCAAATAAGGCCAAACCGAGGCATGCATCTGCTTGCTCATGATGTTGGCTTGATAGATATACACAATCATAGTACACAAACCGATGATGACTGCCAGCAGGGCCACAATAAAATCCGGGCGAAAAATTTTTGATTTTAACATTGAAATAAAGTTTCGGTTACTTCTCCACTACACTAAAGGCATACACCGTCTTCTGTTGATATGTGTCTCCTGGATTCAAGCGAGTGGTGGGGAAATTAGTATGACTTGGAGAATCGGGAAAATGCTGAGCTTCCAGGCAAAAGGCTGAGCGAAAAGAATATGGTTTATTTCCTTTTCCAACATCCTTGCCATCGAGAAAATTGCCGGAATAAAACTGAAGGCCCGGCTCCGTAGTCCACACTTCCATGATTCTCCCCGAAATCGGCTCTTCCACAATAGCTGCAAGCTCGAGTTCTCCTGATTTTTTATTAAGTACCCAATTGTGATCGTAACCTTTACCATACTGAAGCTGGACGTCATTGTCTTCAATCCGCTCACCGATAGTATGTGCTTTCAGGAAATCGAAAGCTGTGCCTGTCACCTTCTTAAATTCACCCGTTGGTATCAGGCCCTGATCTACTGGAAGAAACGCATCGGCATTGATTATCAATCGATGATTCAGAATGTCACCATTACCCTCTCCAGCCAGGTTAAAGAAAGAATGATGAGTGAGATTTACAATTGTAGACTTATTGGTAGTGGCTGAATATTCTATACTCAATTCATTTTTATCATTTAGAGAATACACAACTGTTGCAGTCAATTCTCCAGGATAACCCTCCTCTCCATCTGCACTCACATAGGAAAGGCGTAGCGTGTTACGTTCCGCTGAATCGCGTTGAACTTTCCAATAAACATTATGAAATCCAGATGGTCCGCCATGAAGTGCGTTCGCTCCATTATTAACAGCTAAACTATATTCTTTATTGTCAAGTTTAAATTTTCCATTGGCAATCCTGTTTCCAAAGCGACCAATCAACGCACCAAAGTAGGGGTTACCAGTAACGTATTGTTTTACCGAGTCGTATCCCAGAACAACATCGGCCAATTCGCCATTCTTGTCCGGTACCCACAACGAAATTATCCTTCCACCCAGGTTTGTAACTGCCACTTTCAGTCCGTTGCTATTTTCAATTGAATAAACCTGAAGTTGATCAGTAAGGGAATCAGTTGAGGATGGAGACATCGTTTCCTTTTTTTGAGGTGAGCAACTGGCGACAAGAATAAAAAAAAGCCCTGTTAGAATTCTATTCATAATAGAAAGTTAGGAAATAAATCGCTAATCGTGGCAATAACTGGCGAAAGGCTAATGGAAACTGAGGGACTCATTTAGAAACAAAGAACCATCCTAATGTCACTCCCCTACTTGCTTTTGTCCGAGCTGTAATGAAACCGAGATTAATAAAATGACTTTGGAGAATCCATTCAAATTACCAGTTTGCTAATAGTTTTCAAGCATCTCTACCAACTTTAGCGATATAAGACTTGCAGCAGCTTCTTTTTCGGGTCCCATAGTATCTCTTGACCAAACAACAAAAGTAATCCCGTTTTCCAGCATGTACATTCTGCTATTCATCATCCAATCCTCGCGACCGGAGTTGAGAATATTTATTCGCTTGCCATTTGTCATCGTATAAACCCAGCCATAGCCCCAATACAATCCCGTCCGGACAAGTCCACTGGTCTGAGGCTGCAGGGACATTTCAAGCGTGGAGGCAGAAATAAGTTTATTTTCCTTAAGCGCCAATGCCAATCTATACATATCCTCTGCGGTGCTAAAATATGCGCCCAATCGATGTGTAACAAGGTCTGATTTGAGTTGCCCATCACTATAACTTTTCTCATAAACGGGTTGATCCTGATAAGTGGCCAAAGTAATAGGAGCCATACTTACTGATTTCTCTTTTTCCTGACCTGATTGCCCAGTATGGTTCATTCCGGCAACATCTAAAATATATTGCTGCACATAATTGCGAAATGTCAATTTCGAAACCTTCTCAACAATGGAGGCTAGTAAAAAGTAGTTCTCATTGTGGTAACTCCATTTCGCTCCAATTGCGTTTTCCAACGGATAACTCAGTATGCCTTTAATCATTTGTTGCTCGTCTGTTTCCCCATCAGTGCATTGACAATAACCTAGTCCGCTTGTGTGGGTAAGCAAGTGACGAACTTTGATAGCTTTTTTATCTGACGGTACATTATTAAAATATTTTGTGATAGAGTCGTTTACTGACAACTTACCTCGCTCATGCAACTGCATGATGGCTAGCCCTGTGAGGCTTTTAGCTTGCGAAGCAATTGCATAAGCAGTATTGGTATCAATGCTATCTCCCTTGCGACTATAGGCTTTATGAAAAATGATATCATTTCCATCCGCAATTAACGCAACGCCAGAAAAGCCGCTATCAATGCGCGAAGTAAGATATTTGTCTATCTCACCTAAAATTGAATCATATTTTAGTTCTTCACTGGTTTCATTTTTCTTAGGTTGACTACATGAATAGCAGCCAAGACATAATAGTATTAATGCTCTCTTCATTGTAATTTGTTCCTTAAAGGGTCTTGGATTTATTACATACAAATGTCTTTAAGCTGATGCAACAATAAAACCCGATTGTCGTGAGTTGTGCTAAATATGTAGTGGGTTGAGGAAATCAACGAAAATGATGCGCCATGTGAATTGATTTTGTTATTGGAAAAATCTAATCAATAGATCAAAGACATTCGTGATAATGAACAATCATTAGATGCAGACAAAAGTTAATACGATGTAACTTACTCCGCCCAAGGTATCTGTTTTGATCTATAAAAATCTACTTTCATAGCGGTCAGCCTTGGGCCATGGTTTGCAAGTCGTAATTTATATTCATCCCAGGAACGTTCTGTCTGGGGAGACCAACCAATTTCAGCAATGCCGCAAAGTCTCGGAAAAACCATAAACTCAATTTCATCCATCGTTGTCACCGTCTCCGACCATAGCGGTGCCTCCACTCCGATAATGTGTTCTTGTGTCACCCCTTCCACATACTCCGCAGGACTCCATAGATAAGAACTATCGATTTCTATGTATGCTGCCCAATGTAATCCTAGTCTGGTGGTAGAATCATATTGCATATCCAAATACAATTTCCTGGCTGGAGACATAATTACGCTGCTTCCCTTCGCCACAGCCATTTGCGCATACTTGGCGGCATTCCAATGCTGAACAATAACTTTTGAATCGATATCACCTTGCGCTATCTCCTCCCATCCTATCATTTGCTTACCATGGGCCGCTACCATTGTTTGAAACCGATTGACGAAAGCAATATAATCTTCCTTTTTTGTGACTGATGCCTCATCACCTCCAATGTGTAAATAAGGTCCGGGAGTGATAGCTGCCAACTCACGCAACACATCGTCAACAAATTTGAAAGTCACCTCTTTTTCCAAACGTAACGTACTCCATCCTACCTCTGTACCTGTATACAATTCGGTTGGTTGTGTCTTTCCATTAAGGATAGTCGACTGTGATACAACATTCACCCTTCCTTCTTTCGGAACTATTGTGCCACCGTTTAGTTCTCCGTATGAAGCTAACGCAGCATTTATATGTCCCGGTAAATCAATCTCGGGAATGATAGTGATATAGGAACGTTGTGCATAGGCAATAATTTCTGCATACTGCTCTTGTGTATAAAAACCGCCCTTTCCGCCTCCTACTTGAGTGCTTCCACCATGAGCTGTAAGATTAGGCCATGATTTAATTTCAATACGCCATCCCTGATCATCGGTAAGGTGAAGGTGCAGCACGTTCATTTTATAAAAGGCTATTAAATCAATGTATCGCTTCACATCCTCTACACTAAAAAAATGGCGGGCAACATCCAGCATGGATCCACGCCAGGAATACGTTGGATAATCACGAATAGTACCAGTGGCAATGAGCCAATCTCGTTTTTGAATAGTTGATGATTCAATACCTGCCGGCAATAATTGGCGAATGGTTTGAATACCTCTAAATAATCCAGCGGGCTTATTGGCCGTTAGTCCTACAGACTCTTCAGTAATAACCAACTCATATCCCTCCTCTCCAAGTTCATTATCATTTTTCAAGCCAAGATAAATCCCGCCATCATGCAAACTATTGTCAGATGAAACCTGAATAGCAAAACCGGTGGAAGGATTCAATTTATCAGCAAGTAAATTTCCAATCTCTTTTACCTCATCATCACCCGATACATAGATGACTGAATTTTGAGTAAGCTGAAATGCACCGTTCGTAGGTATAACAGAGACAGGCTTCGGTATGATGTTTTGTTTGGATAAATCAGCTATAGGCGTTGCCTTCCTGCACGAAGTGAGCGCAATGTTGATCACTAAGAAAATAAGAAAGTAAGAAATTGATTTCATTGAATTATCAGTTGATAATTCAATCAAGTCAGAATAATTTTTAATTCCTAGCGTGGCCGCAAAAATGGTATAAAACAATAAATCCCGAAGCGATCGGGATCTATTTTAAACTGTCATTGTGGTTTCCTTAAAACTTACCAAATTTCAATGTGGCATTATAAGATACATTGCTAAGGGAATTATCGGTAAGGCCTGCTCCATCACTTCCAAAGGCAGCCCGATAAGATATACCAGGACTAAAGCGCATCCATTTGAATAAGTTGACTTCCAATTGCACACCCGGCTCAGCTACAAAGAACCAGTTCTCATCATACACCTGATCTCCCTGATTGTTATTGTCATTTTGCCAGTTGTAGCGCGGATATTGTAATGTAAACCCTGCTCCGGAAAAAAGATCAAAAGCAACGTGTAGTCTTTTGTTCGAAGCAACAACAAATTCGGTCATTAATCCAAACTGACCATATCCATAACTTAAATTCCGGGACGGGTCGGTACTAAACTCAAGCGGAACTTTGATATTATTTGTTACTCCTGCGGCACCAAAGCCAAGCATAAACCAATGATTGACATACCAACCTCCGTAGACCCCGGAAATATTGGCGTACTCACCGTTTAGATTCGTGAATTTATTGGTAATGGCACCATACCCACCAGACGAATTGCCTTTTTTGAAGACCGTTTGAATCTCCTGGCCAAAGGCAAAATGGCCCGTAATCATAAGTATTGCAATAGAATTGACTAACGTTTTCATGACATTGTTTTGTTTCATTTGCTCTAAGACAATCGAGCTGTACCAGACCCCTATGAGCACCGGGAAAAAACTTTCGTCACTTAAATCCTGCAAATAGAATCGTAATGTGTTACCTTCAACATCTAAAATATTATTACCATGCGCTGGATAGGAAGAAGGCAAAGCACAAATGTGGATGATCAACGAGGAAGCGGTGGTGGAGGCGGCCTGCCGGGAGGATTATTTACCAAAGGTGGCCTAGGGATGATTGTCATTGTGTTAATCATTAGCTGGTTAACAGGTACAAATCCACTGACCCTTTTACAACAAACTACGCCCTCATCCGGTAATTCAACTGAGCTAAGCGTAGCTCCAAGTGAAGAAGAAAATGAGAAAGCACAATTTGTAAAGGTAGTACTGGCCGATACCGAAGATGTTTGGCATCAACTTATGAATGACTATCGCGATCCAACGCTGGTGATGTTTAGCGGAAGTGTACAATCTGCTTGCGGCTCGGCCAGCGCAGCCTCCGGGCCTTTCTATTGTAGTGAAGATGAAAAAGTATATATCGACTTAAGTTTTTATGATGATCTTCAGGGAAAACTCAATGCCCCCGGGGACTTTGCGCAGGCTTATGTTATTGCGCATGAAGTGGGTCATCATGTTCAACATTTGCTGGGTATTACCGATAAAGTTCATGCGATGCAAGTTCAAATCAGCGAAGAAGAATATAATAAGCTATCGGTAAAGTTGGAGCTTCAGGCCGACTTTCTTGCGGGAGTATGGGCCCATCATGCCAATGAAATGAGCAGTATTCTTGAATCGGGTGATATTGAAGAAGCGCTTAATGCCGCCTCTGCCATTGGTGATGACCGATTACAAAAACAATTTCAGGGTTCTGTTGTGCCCGATTCATTCACTCATGGCACTTCCGAGCAGCGGGTGCGATGGTTTCGCAAGGGTTTTGAAACAGGTGACACCAAGCAAGGTGATACCTTCAGTGCGACAAGCTTATAACAAATGCAGGTAAGAGGGTTGCCTATATCGTACCAGGCTACAATTTCTTCAACACTTTTTCTATTTTTGCACCCTCCAAAGCAAAAGTAAATTAACAACACTATGGGACGCGTATTTGAAAAGAGGAAGCACAAAATGTTTGCCCGCTTTGACAAGATGGCAAAGGGTTTCTCTCGCATTGGCAAAGACATTGCTATAGCCGTTAAGCAAGGTGGTCCTCTCCCGGAAAATAACCCTCGGTTACGTATGGCCATTCAAAACGCGAAGGGCCTCAACATGCCAAAAGATCGTGTCGAAGCTGCCATTAAGCGAGCATCAACCAAAGAGGAGAAAAATTTTGAAGAGACAATCTATGAAGGATATGGGCCTCACGGGATACCAATTATTGTAGAGTGTGCTACCGATAATCCTACCCGCACTGTAGCAAATATTCGTGTTCATTTCTCCAAGAATAGTGGCAGTATGGGAAACTCAGGTTCTGTTGCATTTCTCTTCGAGCGCAAGGGCGTATTTAAATTCGCACCGGAGAAGCTTAACCTGGAAGAACTGGAACTTGATCTTATTGATGCAGGAGCAGAAGACATTCAACGCGAAGAGGAAGAAATCATCATCTATACTACGTTCACCGCATTTGGACAAATGGCAAAATTTCTGGAGTCCAAACATCTTGACACAAAGAGCGCTGAATTGCAATACATTCCTGCCACTACGAAAGAACTCAGTGAGACAGAGCAGGATGAAGTACTAAAATTAATTGAAGTGCTTGAAGGAGATGATGATGTGCAATCTGTCTATCACAACCTGGCTTAATTTAGCTAGGCACAGTTTTATCATAAACCATGTGGCAATCACTGGCAAATATTATCTACCGATTTACCACTTTCAATTGAGGGCCTTCGGTCGTTAGGTCATCGTCAACCATTCGGTTATTGTATTGTTGAATGAATGCCTTCAGCTTCTCTTCCATTTTTTTGACCTGATCCGGAAATTGCAAGACGATATTGTTCTGTAGTTTCAGATCATTCTTGAAATCATACAGAGCCAGTGATTTCGTCCCATCAAAAAGAAGCAAGTAATCATTCATAAAAACCTGATAGTTGTTATCTAAGTAGTTGAAGGCAAATGGCTCCGTCTGATCTTGAAAAATATCGCGACCATACGCAACGTAAGGTTTATCATAGTTTAGGTATCCCAATACCGTTGGCATAATATCGATTTGTTGAATTATCTCAGGTTTAAATGACGACCAATCTTCACCGGGTTTATAAAAGAAGATAGGAATGGAGAAATAGCCCCAAATAGAATTGTACTGTGGATAATGTATCTCAGCCGAAGCATGGTCTGCAGTGAAAACGAATAAAGTATTTTTAAACCAAGGCATTGTAGAGGCTGTCTCAAAAAATTTCTTGAGTGAATAATCGGTGTATTCAATCGTTTTGTGAATAACCCTTGGTCCGCCTTTAAACTTGGCATCATAGCCATTTGGCAAATTGTAAGGATGATGAGACGACACAGAAAACAGCGTAGTATAAAACGGCTGCTTGAATGTATTCATCTTGTTCGCATAAAATTGCATAAACTTTTCATCCCAAATTCCCCAGATACCATCATAGTCTGTATCATTATCATACTCAGTCTTTCCATAGTACTCATCGAACCCGCATAAATTGGCGAAGGCCTGAAAGCCCATGGATCCATTGGGCGCACCATGAAAAAAAGCAGAGTAATAACCCTTCTCTTTCAGCAAGCTGGCTGTGCTATTCACTTTATTTCCTGAATAATGCGAGAGTACATAAGGAACTTCAATAGAGGGAATGCTACAAATTACGGAGGGCATGGCATCAATCGACTTACGGCCATTGGCAAAAGAGTATTGATAAGCTCTGCTTTTACCAATGAGCGAATCCATGAACGGAGCATAGCCTTTGTATGCGCCATTCTCCAACTCCTTATTATAAGTCCCAATAAATTCTTTAGAAAAACTCTCTAAAATAATTACCGCCACATTGTCATACCTGAATTGAGTGGAATCTTTGGGCAACCGCAGTGGAGTAAATACTTTTGTCAGCTCATCTGCGGAATTAAAATAATTTACTTTCTCTATCACCGTTGTGCGAGCCGTGCGCAGGAGTGCGAAGGGAGTATTCAACACGATGTTTATGTCCTTGGGTACGGTAGCAAATTCTGCAGCATTGCTTAACGTGATAGGCCGGGTGCTGTGACGAAATCCACCTCTTACACCACCGATAAAAAGATAGACAATGAGCACCATCCCTGCGAGCCCACTAAAATAGAATACCCATTTGTTTTTTAATTGTGGGCCAACTATCGTTATTCGTTCATAAAGTTTAACCAGCAGGAATACAAGAATCAACCACACTAATACGGCATACCAGTAATCAATCACAAATTCAAAAAACAATAAGGCCTTATTTTTTTCATTCCCAAATTGATTGAATACACTTACCGTTGTTCTTCGCAGTGTAAAGCGATAGTAGATGAAGTCAGCAACATTGGCGGCTAGGCCAAGCGAGTTTATACCGATAAATAGATACTTAACTACCCGCTGATATATTACATTAAAGCGAAATGTAAAAGGAACAATCAGTAAGAGCACGATCAACGAATTCAAATACAGAATAGCGGTCAAGTCAAATTTCAGGCCTCCCAGCATGATGCGGAAAAACCTCCCAAGCGTCATATTTGGAAAGAAATTAATGTTGAACAGGTAAAACCCAATTCGGCAGACCGAATACAGCACCATTAAAAGCACTATCAATTTGAAAAGGGCAGCATAAATATTGCCTTTCCATCGGACTCCGTTGGTCAACTTTCCTAACATTCGGGGTAGTTCAGTTTATGCCGTTGTTAAAAAAGGCACAAAATACTGCAAATACGGGCAAAAAAGCCCATGATCGTTCCGGTTTTTGTCTTAGTTTTGTAATTCTGTGGTTATGCAAATTTGGCTTTTAATCTGAGTTGTTGATCCTAAAAGTACCTAAACAATAGACGAACGCAGATGAGGTTTATATTGACCAGTTTACTGCTTGCGACAGTTCATCTGGTATGCGGTCAGAATGTTGAATCTTTTGGAGTCTTTGGAGGCCTGAATATCCCCTTTACCCTTGATCAAGGGCTACGTAAAGACCCAAGATTTTTCGAAAAGATAACCATCAGAGGTACTCCCGTTGGCTTCTACTATGGGTATGACAAAACAGGTTATGGATTCGCCATGACTCCATCGTTTGTTCGGTTGGGGCAGAATTATATTATAAAGAATACTACTGGGGGTGAAGTGGGTTTTAGAGAGATTAGTATGAATTATTTTACCGTTCCAATCGCTTTAAAAATTCATATTAACGATCTGTCTTTTTTCAGATTGAGTTTAGTAGCCTCCATCGCTCCAAGTTTTTTGATCACTGGAAAAGAAACATTAACGCATGATGCTTCCAAGCTAAAATATCCGGTTGGCATCAGTATTCCAACCGATCCGGGATATGTACAATCTTATGATGGCGTTTTTGTACCGGATGTTAATAAGTTGGAATATATAGCTAAGGATAAGTTTAGTCCATTTCAACTATTTGCTGCGGTAGGATTCAGATCCGATTTCGATTTGAATGACGACTGGAGCCTTAACTTCGATGGCCGGGCCAACTTTGGAATATTTGATCCGCGTAAGTCAGACTATATTAACCAGCTAAAGTCGCCTTCCGGGCCTCCCGACATTAATGGAAACCCAGGAGCTCCTGATCTTTTTGGCGCACGAAGAGATGTTTTTCTTTCCGGAGAAATTGGCATCTGTCGCATTATTCAAACAAAAGAATCATTCAGGGTTAAACATTCCGGCAAACCCATTACTCAACAAGCGCCTAAACCGAAAGGGAAGAAAAAACCAAAGCGGTAATTTTTTTTGTCACCTCACTAAAACTAACTTTCCACTGTTCGAATAAGTCTGTCCATTGACATTAAACTTCATTCTAAACAAGTAAAGTCCAGCGGGTAAACTATTACCACTTGAATCGCGAGGCTCCCAAAACAAGGTATTGGTTCCGATATAAAAATCGGTTATATCATCCAGATCAAATCGTTGTTGCGTAGCTCCATCAATGGAATTAATGACAAGTGTGAATTCGTCAGGCACATTATTTCCGGTAACCACAAAATTGAAATTGAAGTGAGATGAAGAAGGATTGGGAAAGACAGACTGAAATGTTAATGTTGTTTCATTCTTTACCTGAAATGCAATCTCATACGGCTCAAGTCCGCTCTTGTTGCCACTCACATCAGTTGCCTCAATAATAAGCTTGTATTCACCTTCCGGAAGTGCCGTTGGCCGAAATTCAATCTTAAAATCAGAGGTCAACGTGCCAGGAAACCATTTAATATCATTTCGTTTTAAAAAGATTCGCTCCGTTGGGCAGTCATTTTGGCTACAAGGCCGATCTAAAAAAATTTTCATCCCAATAGTGTCGGTCTTAATCAAAAACTTGTTCTCATCTTTAACAGAAATTAAAATAAACGGATTGGGAGAAACGAAATCACCATTGATGATTTGTCGGCCGTCAATTTTGACGCTTAACACAGGGCTGACCTTATCAGGTAGTACATTTAGATAGGCTGGCAAACTCACCACATTGTTTTCATAGTATTGCTCAGCCACTATTTTTGGATTAACAAAAACATCAACATCGTTAGGGCCGGCCTTACCTGCTGTAGTGGTTGCAAAAGAGAATAATGTACTGTCGCCTGGCAAGGGTGCTTTTATTTTCAGCGTCTTTTTTTCCTTCTTTTGCTGCTCCGTAGAAATAATACTAAAGTCAACCCGTAGTGAATCGGTAAAAGCTTTACTTGATATATTGACAAACTTATAATCTCCTTTCCAAGATTCACCTTCCTGCAGCGGCTCTTGAGTTCTAGGTCCCTTATAAATCAACAAACCTTCGGCAACAGGATCATACAAAACAATCCATCTCTTCAACTGAACAGGGCTTAAATTCACCTCATCCGATGAAGTCAACTGCAACTTTAAATAAGGATATGTCTTCGCATCAATCGAACTTAAATCGAGGTTACCAGTAAACGATGCCTGAAGAAGGCTCTCTTTGCCATCTAATGATAGTCCTGTCAATGAAAAACTATATTGATCACTTGCCTCAATTGACTTAGCCTGAGAAACCAGGCTATTCCACTTTGAAGCTGGGCCAACAAGAACTGAATTCATCGTTCCTGAGGTAAGGCTTCCGGTAATTGTTTCAGAAACCTGAAGTTCCTGAGCGTTCGCAGGAGAAGCGGAACTCTTAAATAATTTCGCAGTTCCAGCGGGTGCACCTTTTCTGCCGAGGATGACAAACGGCTCACCGGCTTGTAATGAATTAATCTGTGCCTCAATGATGCCCAGCTCGTTCAACTTTGATTTAACAGTAGACGACCAGGATGCAACCCCCGGATCACCGATTGAAAAAAATGCAACAGAATCGCTGGTTTTAATTGCATCTACCATAGCGATAATATCGTCACTCAATCCGGTTTCTAACTCAGAAATTGTAAAACTATTAATTACCTGGGGCTCACGGCCACATGTACGAGGGTCTTGAAAAGTAAAAGGCAAACCTGAATAAGGAACAAGCGTCTTTTTATCAAAAGCAATTATATTAATGGTATTGTTACGGCAAGGCTGGCTTTGTGTGCTTAGGTTATATTCATCTCCATTAATTTTTAACGAAACATCCGTTGGCAAGGAAGGATTTGATGAACCAAAAGTCTTCACGGCAATGTTAGCTAACGTTTCAACAAATTTTAACTTTTTGGAATTGAGGTCTGCCACCAAATCGTCAAGATTATTCTTTAACAACTGTGGAAATTTAGTCTGAGCCCATCCTTCGCTACCACCAGAGATAAATGTAAAAGAGGAAGTGGCCCATTCCTTGCTTTCATTCTGTCCGGGTTGGTCCAGTTTGGTGCGCCAATAATACACTGTAGAATCCTGAGCAAGTAAATTCACCTGATAGTTTGCCAGAATTTTTCCATCGACAATTTGTTTTCGCAGATAGGCACTGTTGAAAGTGGCGGAGGTATCTATTTCAATGTGAAACTTTCTGACATCCGATAAAGGGTCTGTAATCTGAAATAACAGATTGACTGAGGATGCCGACACAATTCCATAAGGCGCGGGAAATAAGTTTTGTGTTCCATTCAAAGGAATAAAAGCGCTCAAAGTCCCTTTATTATTTGACTTACTTAACTCCTTGACCTTACTCAATGGGTCAATGATCACTTCAAATAAATTATTACCAAAACTCCCTGCAGAGGAGTTCTTAATCTTGAATTGTAAAGTGTCGTGAAAAAGGACAGCAGAAAAAGAAGAATCATAAGTAATCTTCGTATTGTCAATCAAGGTTCTTACAACTCTCACCGGTAACTCGCCTTGCCTTCCGGCCCCAAAATTTTTTACTTTTATATCAATAGCAAACGAATCGCTCAATGCTGTTACGGGATTGCCATCTAGTGATTTTAATGACAACTCACTATCATTGGTTTCATAATCCGGTGTAGCAGTACCAAAAAGTTGGACCGCGGGATCTCCCAGAAGAACCATTTGTTGCGCTTGTGTTACCGCTGTCATATCGCTACCGTAATTTTGCAAATACTGTCGGGCAACTTCTTGCTGAATATCTCCAAGTCCTTTTTTAAGGAACGTAGAGTCATTAAACCCAATGCTATAAAAAAGGTCATTGTACCTTTTTAGTGTGCTAACCAAACCAAAGGAGCTATGAGCCATAAAGCCGCGCGCTCCTTTACCTGTGGCTAACATCCAGTCCTCTCCAAAACTCACTCCATTGGAAAAGAAATTTCCTGCATTACATCCATTAATAAGAAACACAGGATACTTTCCAGGATTATCATAGCCAAGTATGGGATTGGAAACATACCCTATATCAAGGTCGATTGTACCTGGTGACGAATGGCCAAAAAATGTTACAAGGTTAAGACCATCGTTAATTTGCTCCGCAATACTAATAAGTTCAACAGGACTGGGATCTCTTTTACCAATGGTCGTGATTTTTCCACCCCAGTAGATATCCTCCGCAGCGGATTTAAATCCATCCATAAAGAAGCGAAATGTAACAAGTTCGTTTGGCTGAATTCCACCACTAAGGTGCAGTCCTTGTTTGCGCCACAATTGATTCAGACCTGATGCTTCTACTTCTTTTATTTTATTCAAGTAAGCAGCAACTTGCTCAGGTTCAGAAGCCGTCAATCTACCCGTGGGCAGTGCTGGCTCAAACGTTGTGCCATTCAGCCCAGCTGAAAAAGCCATATCAGAACCTGGCACACCGGCTGACGGAACAAGGTCGTTAAGTTCGGAAGCCAAAAGGTCTGCATTGCGATGATCGAATGCATCCCTGCCTTTTCCCATTAAGAACAAATATCGGGGCGAGCCTCCATTGACCATGAACTCCACAAACTCATAAATAGCAAGAGCCGATGTCTCACCGTAATTAAATTGATTATAGAGTTGATCCATCGTAACTACTAACGTATCGTAGCTCCCACCCTCTGGCGATGCCCGATATCCAGCATACGCTTTTGCGGCACTGGAATACCCCGCAGCAGGTTTTAGTAAAGATGAGTGAGTAACGACAAGGTAATCATGATTTGCGGGATTGATTTGCCTGAATGAAACAGCTTTTATGAATGGACTAAGTGTCGTATTACTGGCATACAAGACTTTTGAACTTTGTGTGCCAGGAACAATCGCACTCAATACGGTGCCTGAACTTTGTGTACCAATAATTGATACATTGTTACGATCAGTGATATCTAAAATTCTAAAGCCAGCAGCCGGATTATCTAGTTCAACGTAAGACTTATCCAGAATATTGGTATTCAATCGAATCACTTTTTCAGAGGCCCCCGAAAGATTAAAGTCCTGAGGAAAACTCACTCTTAAATACGAAGCACTGAACTGATAACGGTTAGTGCCACTACCCACCGCCCGAATGCGCACCACCACTTTTCCATCCGCGCCTATATCACTCCAATTGAATGGCAATGAAACCTTGGGCGTTTCGAAACCAAAAAAAGTCGGGCTGTCAATTAACCGTAACGTACCTGCATTCGGGCCAATGTAAATTTCCGCAGCGTGAGAAATATTATCACGGCCTACCAATAATACTTCAATTTGAGGAAGGCCTGCGCTCTGTACTTGATTTGTAAGCTGATCCAAAACATAATCGACCGACTCTCCTTGCCTGATGGCAACCCCTGTCCAGCCCTCGCCTTGATCAAATTGTGTGTACTGCAAAAAATCGTTTTGCGTATAGCCGATGGAATACTGATCAGTAATCACGCTCAATTTTTCCTGATTGTGAGATGTCTCCCTGGGAATGTTAGTTACGTTTACTTCAGAAAAAGTAGACATACGTTTACCAGGCGTAGTCAAATTCCAGGTAAGAAAATAAGCTGTCGTATCTGAATAAATATTGTAATAATTGTGAGGCTGAAGTGTCGAAGGTTTATAAAGTTTGGCATCACGTTCCCCGTTATTTCGTTGACCAAAAAACTCGAGGTAATCTGTTGGATTAAAGACTGCATCGGCTTGTCCCTGAACAAACATAGCCTGCTCAACACCGCGATGAAATAGCTGCATTCTTCTTGGATCAACAGAACCAACCGGAAATCCTGCCGTCTGCAGATCGGAATAAGTCAGTTTGTAAATACCGTCTTTTGAGGTTGTTATCTTATAATACGACTGGTTAAAGTTGATCCATTCATTGCTCACCTGAGCATACAATGCACAGCTACTAGCGGCAGCTAGGGAAAATAGGCAACTGAAAGTAATCGCATTCCTGATTTTCAACTCCTCACCTTGTTTTGTTGATTCCGATACCCTCTTCCATTAAAGGAGTGTGTTCACATAAAAAAGCCCAAGCTTGATCAAGCTATTTGGGTTCAAAAATACGATAAAATAATGCTCCTGGTTAAAGAATACTCGTTTCTGCCTAAAAGTAACAAGCCTGTGTTTTGGCAGAAACTAGTGTAAAGTCTGTCAACTTGTTTAGCGTAGAAACAGATCATGCTTTTCGGAAAGCAACTGTCAGAAGGCTAATAAATTTCCTAAGCATCGGTGCTTATTCTGGTGGCGCTGATTTATCGAATGCCGTGACAAAGCTAAGGATTAGACAAGTACAAGGAGTTGCAGCTAATCCTTAAATATGGTCATTTTAGTCAAAAAAGAATGTTTTTTAAAATATTTGAACAGTACTTGGCCATGCATAGTACTTTATCCGTATAAAGAGAAGAAGTACTTAAATTGAGGTGATATGAATCTTGAAAACACGCAGGTGCAGATGAGGAAGGGCATTTTGGAGTATTGCATACTCCATATAATTTCCCGCGGAGAAGTGTATGCTTCGGATATGATCGATGAACTAACTGAAGCGAAGATGATTGTTGTTGAAGGGACGCTCTATCCGTTGCTTACCCGTCTAAAAAATGCCGGATTACTGGAATATAAGTGGGTAGAGTCCAAATCAGGCCCTCCACGCAAGTATTACACATTAACCCACGAGGGTAATCAGTTTCTGAATGGGCTATCGGAAACCTGGAACGATCTTGTGCAATCAACTGAAATGATTACCAATCGGTCCAAAGCTACTTTTTAATTATACTTAACATTGCATTACTACTAATCTGTTTATGAAAAAGAACATCAGCATCAACATCAGTGGGATCATCTTTCATATTGAGGAAGACGGTTATGAGACCCTACGGAAGTACCTTGATTCAATCAATAAGTACTTCGGATCTTTTGAAGACAGTAGTGAAATCCTCGCTGACATTGAAAGCAGGATTGCTGAAATTTTCCTTTCCAGGTTGAACGAAGGAAAACAGGTTATTACCACTGATGATGTACAATTCCTGATGACAACGATGGGTGGTGTCAATGACTTTAAGGCAGCCGAAGAGCAAGAAACAGCTTCAACCCAATCTCAGCCCAATCAACAAAAGCAAGGAAGTCATTCCAACTCAAGTCAAACCAGCGATAACAATTCGTCAAAGAAATTATTTCGCGATAACAACCGCAAAATTTTAGGTGGTATTTGTGCTGGACTAGCTCACTACTTTAATGTTGACCCAGTGTGGCCGAGACTACTATTTGCATTGCTGGTGCTGGGTAGCTACGGAGGTCTGTTTCTGGTTTACATTATTCTTTGGATCGTCCTTCCTGTTTCTTCTGAACTGGAAGATGAGCCGTCCGTTAAGAAAATGTACAGAAGCTCTGATAGTAAGGTTATCGGTGGCGTGGCCAGCGGTGTAGCTGCTTTTTTTGGAGTTGACGTAGTCATCATCAGACTCCTATTCGTTATCACAACTATATTCTTTGGCACTGGATTGGTCATTTATATCGTGCTCTGGATAGCCTTGCCGGAAGCCAGAACCATCACCGAAAAAATGCAGATGCAGGGTGAGCCCGTTACACTTTCCAACATTGAATCGACTGTTAAAAAAGCCATCAATGAGAAAGACCAACCTGAAGAAAGTACCCTGACAAAAATTATCCTTTTCCCGTTTCGCCTTATTGCCACTATTCTTAATGGGGTCATAAAGATACTTGGTCCCATATTCAAGCTATCCGTTGATGTCTTGCGAGTGGCCATTGGTATTGTCATTAGTATTATAGGTTTTGTAATGGTGATCTCTCTGATCTTTTCGTTCGGCATGTTGCTCGGTCTTGTTCATGTTCCTCCCGGTTGGTGGACCATGCACATTGAGGGGTTAAGTCTTCCGCTGGAGTCTATTCGCCAGGCTTTTCCAACTTGGACCATAGTGTTTGCCTTTCTGGCTGCATTTATCCCTGCCCTATTCATTATGCTGATTGGAAATTCAATTACCGCCAAACGAATAGTCTTTAGACCTTTAGTTGGTTGGACACTTTTTGTACTCTTTTTTATCAGTGTGGCATTCTTAAGTTTCACTATCCCACAACTAGTTTATTCCTTTAAGCAGGAAGGAGAGCATAAAATAGAAGTACTTTTTCCACTCAACGGTAAAAAGGCCTTGTTAAAATTAAATGAAACAGGCTTGGATGATTATCGGGTGGTTGACTTGTATATCAAGGGTTATGAGGGCAATGATATCAAACTAGTAGAGCGATTTGGCGCACAAGGGTCTACAAAAATTGTAGCCAGAGAAAATGCTCAGCAAGTTGAATACAACGTAGTGCAGGAGGATAGCATCATCACGTTCGATTCCAACATTAAATTTAAAAAGGATACAAAATTCAGATTTCAGCGATTGGATATGGATTTGTACATTCCATACGGAGTGCCTTTTGTGATTGATGAAGACCTGTGGGCGATCATTGAGAATTATAGAAACTACAATTCCGATGATGCTGAAACCGGTACATGGGTTGTTACTAAAGACGGAAGACTAGAATGTGTGAGTTGTGCTGCTGCGCGTGGAGAAATTTCAGGCTTGGGTGATACTGACCAGTTTGGGTTGAGTGGCTTCAATGAAATAGATATGACAGGGGCATTTGAGGTTGTTATACGAAAAGGAGATACTTTTTCTGTACGCCTTGAAGGTGACGATGACCAGAAGAAAAAATATAGTATTGATCTTAGCGATGAGACGCTGGAGATTGATTACAAAAATCATCGCAAAAAATTCTGGAATCAGACTTTCAGAAGAAATGAACTCGTAGAAATCTACATCACGCTCCCTAGTTTAAGAAAATTGAACGTGACCGGTGCGGGAAAAATCAAAATTAGTGGCTTTGAAGAAGAGGAAATGGAAATAAAGTTGGTTGGTGCTATGGTAGGCGATGCAAATATTTCTGCCGACAAATTATATTTCGATTCTACGGGCCCAGTGGTCTTTGAACTTGAAGGAGGAGGTGATTTTATGGAAGCAACTGTCACTGGTCCATCTCAATTTAAAGCAAGCAACTATCCTGTTAATCACGGAATCATAGAAACACGCGGGTTAGGTCAAGCCAGGGTAAATGTAAAGGAGACGTTAGAAATTGATGATGATTTTACAAGCAAAGTACGCTATGAAGGAAATCCGCAAGTAATTAAGAGAGATTAAGTTACGAACTTTATGTAAGCTTCGTTATGCCATCAGTATTGATGGCATTTTTTATTACCGACTTAGCCGTAATCTCTTCAACAGAATTTGGTATCTTGAAATCAAGTTAATCCTCATGAACGTTCGACTAAAATTTCTTGGTGCTGCCAAAAGTGTTACTGGTTCAAAGTACCAATTGGAACTTGACAACAGAAAAATTCTTATTGATTGTGGTCTGTTTCAAGGCGCAAAAGAATTGAGACTTCGAAACTGGGATCATTTGCCGGTGAAGCCTGCCGAGATCGATTATATCATCATTACGCATGCACACATTGACCACACCGGTTACTTGCCGCGAATTCTTCGGGATGGCTTTCGCGGAAGAATAATTTGTACGCATGCTACGGAAGCATTGATGAAGATAATGCTAAAAGATGCCGCCAAGCTGCAGGAAGAAGAAGCCATCTTTGCTTTCAAGCGTGGGTATTCAAAGCACAAGAAACCAGAACCTCTTTTTACGGAAGCAGATGCGCTAGCTGTGCTCGATCTCGTGGAAAGTTACCCGCTAGAAAAGAAAATTGAAATACTCCCATCGCTTTCAATTATTTTTCATAATGCCGGTCATATCCTTGGCTCTTCTTTCATTGAGGCAAGAATCAAAGGAAGGTCGCAGGAGAAAGTCGTTGTCTTTTCCGGTGACCTGGGACGATATGATGATCCCTTGATGTATCCACCAGTTGCAATCAAAGACGCTGATGTGCTCCTAATCGAATCTACATATGGAGATCGAATAAATCCGATGCAAAAAATTGAAGATGATTTAATAGCAATTGTTCAGGAAGCGCATAAAAACAACGGAGCCATTGTAATTCCAGCCTTTGCCGTAGGGCGAACTCAAAACCTGATCTACTATTTTCATAAACTAATGGAAAGTAAATCAATCCCTACGCTGCCCATCTACATTGATAGTCCTATGGCTATCCGGGTAACGGATCTCTATGAATCCTACCATGACATCAACAAAATTGAAGTCAGGCATGAGTTAGGTAAGCATCTAAGTCTTTTTGACGCTCCTAATATTCATTATTGTAATACACAGGAAATGTCGAAATCACTTAATGCTATTAAAAATTCATGCATTATCATTTCGGCAAGCGGAATGTGCACCGGAGGAAGAATACTTCACCATCTGGTACATCGGCTTCCAAGAGAAAATGATACGTTCTTGTTCGCTGGCTATCAGGCGGAAGGTACGCGCGGGCGTGATATACTTGAAGGTTCAAAAAGCATCAGGGTATTTGGGGAGGATATTCCGGTACGATGTCATGTGCGTGAAGTTCATGGACTCTCTGCCCATGCTGATCAATCAGAGTTGCTTCAGTGGCTTGGAAATTTTAAGAAGGCACCGAAAATGATATTCATGACTCATGGTGAAGAGCAAGTCATGATCAATTTCGCTAAATCAATTGAAGAGAAATTGGGATGGAAAACAATTATCCCGGAGTATTTAGAATCTGTAAAACTATTTCAGGGAATTTGACAATGATATTTTTCTATGAAAGCAGTAATTTCAATCCTTGTTTTAGTATGTTTTTTCAAATCACCCATCATTGCCCAGCAAGGTGTTAAAGGACAACTCTATCTTGTCACGGGCAATCAAATGCCAAGTCCCGACAGGAAACACATCCCAAGAAAAGGTGTTATTAGGGAAATCTACATCTATGAATTGACCAACGTAGCAGAGGTTGATAAAGAAGATGGTTTTTACAAAAAGGTTCACACGAAATTTGTAAAAAGTCAATTCTCAAAAGCGGATGGAACTTTCAGAATAAAACTGCAGCCAGGAAAATACTCGCTATTTATAAAGGAGAATAGAGGATTGTACGCTAATCTCTTTGATAATGAAAATAACATTAGTCCGTTCACGGTAGTACGCAAAACGTATACGTGGATAACCGTGACAATTGATTATGCGGCTACCTATTAGATTCGCAGAACTCTGACGCAGTAAAATCGTTATTTACCCAGTGTGAAATAAAAATCCGCACATCGGTGCAACCTCCTGTGCCCCTTACGCATCTTGTTATTGAATTTGTTTAAATGCAATTCGAAATCTACCGGACTAAAGAAAACGAGCTAATCGAAGGTTGCAAAAAGCATGAATCCAATGCTCAGCGGCAGCTTTACGAGCGCTTTTCCGGTAAAATGTATGCTTTGTGTAATCGGTACGTGAAAGATAAAATGGAGGCAGAAGATGTATTGGTATCCAGTTTTACAAAGGTTTTTGCACGAATTCATCAGTACAAGGGCGAAGGTAGTTTTGAAGGATGGCTTAGGCGAATTGTGGTTAATGAATCCCTGAGTTATCTGCGCAAAAACAAGAATATGTATCTCGAAATGGATATCGAGGCAGTTCACCAGGAGCCTAATTTTGAAAAGGTAGACACGCAGCTTGAGGCGGAGGATTTGATAAAAATGATCAGCGACCTTCCCATGGGATACCGAATAGTTTTCAACATGTATGCTATTGACGGTTTCTCGCATAAGGAAATTGCCAGTCATCTGGGGATCAATGAAAATACATCAAAGTCACAGTTGAGCAGGGCACGAGCTATGTTGCAGCGGAATTTATTGAACCTGGAAAAAGAATGGATGAAAAAAATAAATTGAATATGAGCGATCGTATTGATAAATTTTTCAACGCAAGGCTGGCAGACCATGCAATGGCTCCAACGCAAAACGCATGGTCGAAGCTGGAGGTCAATCTCTCAAAAAAAAATAGAACGGTGATCTGGTTCAGGTCAGCTGCAGCGCTGGTCTTTTTAGGGCTATTATTAAGCACACTTGCTTGGGTTATGAAGGAGAGGATTGAGCCAACGCCCATGGCAACTACCAATTTATCGAAAGAGAAAGAACTGGCCATCGAAGATTCGAATCAAATTACGATGATAAAGCCGGACATTAAACTGCAACCAACTGCCAAAAAGAAGCGGTTAGTGGCTCAAAGTAAAAGCAACGATGAGGCAAACAATGTTATAATCACTGAAATTATTCCAACAGAGATGAAAGTCAACAATACAATTGAAGCAGAATCGCTGGTAGTTGCTGAGTCAAAACCGAGTAAGCCAATAGTTCTGGAGTTTCGATTAGAAGACGTATCACTGTCAGCATCATCGGCTCAGCAAACTAGTATTGAAGTGGCTGAGCTAGATCCGAAAAGTGGAATTCAAAAAGCTATCGGGTTTGCTCTTGATGTAAAAAACGGAGACAGCCCTATCATAAATCTCCGCCAGGCAAAAGAGAATCTGTTTGCGCTCAATTTTAAGAAAGACAAGAAAACGACAACTCAATAATAGTATGAAAAGACATTTTTTAGCAATCACGCTCGCTCTCCTAGGAATTCAACACATCAATGTGGCTCAGCCCAAAGCCGCAGACTCGGTAGTGCTACGAGTAGGCGAAGCAAGCAAAGTAATTTTTGCCATTCATGATAAGAAGGATCTGGAAACTTTAAAACACTACGATTTTCAGGCGCTCATGAACGATATGATTACCAAACTTGAAAATAACGACTCTTCCCGGCTGGATAAATCATCACGTGAATACTTAAAAGACACCACTGAGCTACCAACAGAACAGTCAACAGCATCATCTTCCGAGTCCACATCAACTACAGAAAATTGGGGAGAGGTAAAGAAGGATAAAAAAACCTGGAGAAGAGGAACACATCATACATTCAATATTGATCTGGGTACCAACAATTATTTAACAGCTGGAAAATTTCCTGATGAGTCCAATCAACTCTATAGTGTTCGTCCCTGGGGATCATGGTATGTGGGGCTCAATCAAGTTATGCGCACCCGCGTATCCAGAAAGTTTTTTGTTGAGTGGGGTGCCGGTGTAAGCTGGTATAACTTCAAATTTCAGAACGATAAAACCATTATTACCAAGAACCCGGATGACATCTCATTCTCTGAAGACATTCGTGATTTCAATTTTGGTAAGAGCAAGCTAACAGCAACCTATATCAATGCCAGTATCATACCTATAATTGACTTTGGCGGCAATCGCAGAAAAGCAAGCCTCTTTGATAGTTATCATAATGATTCATTCCGGATTGGAGTAGGTCCTTATATAGGCTATCGGATTGACAGCTATTCAAAAATGGTCTATGACGACCAGGGTGAAAAAAAGAAGGAGCACAACAGAAGTAATTATTTCCTTACAAACCTTCGCTATGGCGCAAGGCTTCAATTCGGCTTTGATGATGTAGATTTCTTTTTTAATTATGACATGAACGAACTGTTCGTAGCCGACAAAGGACCCAAGTTGAATGCCTTTAGTTTTGGCGTGACGTTTTAGACAAAGCGTTTACAGTTTTTCTTTCTTATAGAGAACCATTTCGTATTCATCTCCTTTCAGGCGGAGTTCTTTACATGCCTTTTTGGAGGAAGGCCATTGGAATAATATCCATATCAGAATAAGCATGAACAGCAGGCTGAAAAACTCATGACCTGTTAGCAACAAACCGACAGCCATCAGCAAGGAAGAGGCAGACCCCCCTCCCATTCTTAGCGTTATAATCTCTGCGTAGCGATCAAGTTTGTTTCCTAGTCCTGTTTCCTTTGCATACAAAGCCAACTTCCTTTTCGACAGCAAGTGAACAGTCGTTAGGTTAATAGCGCAAGCGATTGCAAAGCCGATCAGCATAAATACCACCGACTCTTCCTGTTGAACCATCGGCATAATTTTCTTTGACTGCAGCTGAAAATAGAGATAGACAAACGTAAGAAGAGGAAGCAGGACAAGCAGGTAGCAACGATTGGTGAGCTTATAGAAGTATTCTTTGATCGAACTGAAATTCATTTTCGTTGTTACACTTTTAATCAAATTTAATTAATTAATTTGCTCATTGATAAACGAACGAATGGAGGGAGTTTCTAATCTGAGTCGCAAAGAGCAGGTCATCCGCAAGGCCGCTGAACTTTTTAGAACAAAGGGATATGCGGCAGCATCCATGCGCGATCTCGCTCAAATGCTGGGTATTGAAGCTGCAAGCCTGTATTCACACATAAAATCAAAAGAAGAGATACTTCAAAACCTTTGTTTTGATATGGCTGCTGAATTCAGGAAATCACTGGATGAAGTAGAAAAACAGAAAGTTTCGGCCGGAGAAAAATTAAAGAATGGAATCATCGGCCATATTCAGGTAATGGCAAAAGACCTGACTGCTTCGGCTGTCTTTATGAATGAGCACCGACATCTCAGCCAACCTTACCTTCGTGATTTTCTTTTGTTGCGAATAAACTATATCAATCGTTTTAAGGCCATTATCGAAGAAGGTATGAAGGCTGGGGAGTTCAAAAATACGATCGATAAAAAGCTTGCCGTGATGACGCTGTTTTCGTCCCTCAATTGGATGCCTCAGTGGTATGACCCCAACAGCAACATCATTCCTGGCGAACTAGGCCGACAACTGGCCGATATGTTGGTAAACGGCTTGAAAAAACAATCTTAGCCGCTCTACTTTGGGGCTAACACGGTTATTTCTTCAGCGAAAATAACTTTCCTATTTCTTCTTTGTTAAATTTGCCAAACGTCTGTTAGGTAAATTAATTGCCATTATATGTACGGAGGAGGAAATACCTTTGAAGGGGTAAAAACGGAGAGCGTTGCGCTGGAAGATCCCATAAAACTTGCGGAGTTTGAGGCCAGGATTGAGCGCGGTGAGAAAATTGAACCATCCGACTGGATGCCTCAATTGTATAGGAAGCAGCTCATCAGAATGATTGAACAACATGCTCACAGCGAAATCATTGGCGCCCTTCCTGAAGGAACCTGGATTACCCGCGCTCCCGGCTTCAAGAGGAAAATGGCGTTAATGGCAAAAGTCCAGGACGAGGTGGGCCATGCCCAGCTTCTTTACAGTGCGGCAGAAACACTGGGAAAGCCTCGCGAAAAAATGATTGATGATCTTATCACTGGCAAATCGAAATACTCTAACATATTTAACTACCCAACCTTTACGTGGGCCGATTGTTGTTTTATTTCGTGGCTCGTTGACGCTGGCGCCATTGTGAATCAATTGGCAAATGCCAAAGGTAGCTATGGACCCTATTGCAGAGCCTTGGATCGTATTTGTGCAGAAGAGTCTTTCCATTTAAAATACGGCCATCACTGTGTTATCTATTTGGCTACCGGCACGGCAAAGCAACGACAAATGTTTCAGGAAGCACTTAATCGCTGGTGGCCACCCATGATGCATTTCTTTGGACCATCGGATAAGATTTCGATGCACACAGAAGTGCTAATGAAATGGAAAGTAAAGATGGGTACCAATGACGATATGCGTAATCAATTTCTTGATATGTACGTGCCAAAAATATGGGAACTTGGATTTACGATTCCGGACCCCTTATTGAAAAAGAACACGCAAACAGGAAAATGGGAATACACTGAACCGGACTGGGAAGAATTCAAACGCGTCATTAATGGAGGAGGCCCTTGCAATAAAGAGCGACTCGAAGTAAGAAGAATTGCCGAAGAGCGAGGCAAGTGGGTACGTGATGCGATGAAGTCAAGTAAGGCTGCTTATGTTACCCCGTTGGCGTAAAGTATGAAATCATTAGACCCGCGAGTTGAAAGATTACCAGACATAGGGGAATCGGGAGTAATTAAACCGAAGGCTGCTCTTGATCAGTTTGGTACATATGAAGTATTTGTGCGGCCTGTTGAAGGCAAACCTTTTCAGCACGAAGGAATTGTTCATGCTCCTAACCTTGAGCTGGCATTTATACTTGCAAAAGAAGCTTTTACACGAAGGTTTACCTGTGTATCACTCTATGTAACGGATACAAGAAATGTTTACGTGTCGCCACTTACAGAAGGAAAAAATAACGCTTATGATTTGATTCCACACGTAGAAGAATCAAAAAAAGAAAAAGAGAAATTCGAAATCTATCATTTGACTAAGCGAGGCAAGCAGCACATTCATGTAAATACGGTTGAGGCAGGGAGCCCACAAGAAGCGATGTCAGTGGCAAAGCAATCATTGAATTTAGGAAAATCTGTATTCAATGTCTGGGCCATCCGAAAATCAGACATCCGATTCACTGCTTCGGAAGAAAATGACTTATGGATCACACTTCCTGATAAAAAATTTCGAGATGCTGCTGAGTACAAAGGAGGAGACAAGCTAAAATATTTTCTAGAAGCCAGAGTTAAGTAGACATTGTTAAAAATGAATGATATAGCACTCAAGGAGTTTATTTATAAAATGGCAGATGACCAGCTCATTTTAGGGCATCGTAACTCTGAGTGGACGGGCATGGGCCCTTTGTTGGAGGAAGATATCGCCTTTTCTTCCATGGCTCAGGATAAGATTGGTCATAGTCTGGCGCTATACTCTATACTTCATCAATTGGGCGAAGGCGAGCCGGATACAGTAGCTTTTACCCGAAACGCGGGTCAATTCCACAACTGCATTTTAGTTGAACTTCCTAATGGTGAATATGATATCAGTCTGATTCGTCATTTTTTATTTGATACCGCTGAACTTTTGCGTTTTGAATTGCTAAGTCAATCTTTGCATGAGCCTCTTGCACAAGTAGCAAGAAAAATAAAAGGGGAACTGCGCTATCATACATTACATGCCAACACCTGGGTCAAGCAACTCGGCTCAGCTACAGAAGAAAGTACTGGCCGATTGCAACAATCGATTGATCAACTTATGCCGTACGCCTTGGGAATATTTGAAGAGTCGCCTTATGAAGAAGAACTAATTGCGCAGGGAATTTTTGCAGGCGAAAAAGAACTAAAGGCCAAATGGATTAAAAAAGTTGAAGCAATCATTCAACAAACTAACCTTCATCTTCCGGATTGGAAATTGATTAAACCAATGCTTGGTGGTCGCGTAGGAAAGCACAGCGATCACCTCCAACCCTTGCTAGATGAAATGAGTGAAGTCTTTCGAATAGACCCGAGTGCAGAATGGTAGCGATGAAGAACACAATAGAAGAACTATCTCAAATTATCAGTGAATTCACAGTTAAGTTTGAGGCTATCCCCGATGATCAATTTTCTGACAAACCCAATTCAGCGAAATGGAGCAAGAAGGAAGTTCTGGGACATTTAATCGATTCTTCTCATAGCAACTTGCGCAGGTTTATCTGTGGCCAGTATGAGAATAATCCAAAAATTACCTATGATCAGAATTTTTGGGTAGCCGCAAGTAACTATAATGAGTGGCAGAAAGAAACTATCATCCAATTATGGAAACTGTTGAATGAGCAAATTTGCCGTGTATGGCTATCGATGCCTGAAAATAATTCAAAACGCAATTGCGATACCGGAAAAAGCGAAACTCAACTCCACTCCATAGAGTGGCTTGCCGAAGATTATGTCAAGCATTTGAAACATCACATCAATCAAATTATTCCTGCTTCATTTTCAATTCGTTATCCATAATTCATGAACGCGGAGTTAACGATAGCTAAGATTTATTCCTGGTTGGAAGAAGTAAAGGATCCGGAAATTCCTGTTTTGTCACTGGTTGATTTGGGAGTAGTTGCCGAAGTTGAACTAGATGGCGATCGCGTGAGAGTTGAATTAACTCCAACATTTGCAGGCTGCCCCGCTATGGAGATGATGAAGTCGGAAGTGATGACCAAGCTAAAAGAAAAAGGAGTACAGGAGCCGGAAGTAGTGATCTCGTTTCGTATCCCCTGGTCATCTGATTTTATCTCCGAAAAAGGAAAAGCAGCGCTAAAAAAATACGGATTCGCTCCTCCCCCGTCTGGCAAAATATTTAGTGATCTTGAGATACTGGAAGACGCTATCTGCCCGCGATGTGAAGGGACTCACACAGAACTTAAAACACCTTTCGGGCCTACCTTATGCCGTTCTATTTATTATTGCCATGACTGCAGAGAAGCTTTTGAGCAGTTTAAGCCAATCTGAAAATTTAAGATTACCATAAAATATTATTTACTTTGGCATCGGGCACAGCCAACCTTTTCTATGTTCGCTCCGTATGGAGTCTTTATTATCAGAAAATGAAGTATTTAGGTTTTAAAATAGGTGTGATTTGCTGGGCTCTTGCCTTTTTTTCCTGTGTTGGGAGCAAAACTAAAACGGAGCAGTCCAATTTCACGAAGATTGACTCTCTGACGGAAACATATCTTGTTCTTCAGGATAGCATGCTTCAATCCTGGAATGTGATGATCAATGACGAGAATGAGAAAAACAAGGCAATGCACCAACTCATCCACATGCTCCTTTCATCTCCCGAATTTGAGAAAGAAGGACTTGTAGCCCTGGAGCAGCGTCTGGAGCAATTAGAGAGAATACGGTTTTCACAAAAAACAATATCAAATCCTCATGTAGTGGAAGAGTATGACTTCGCTTCCAACTCATTAATTTCAGAGCTGTTAAGTCAAATTGAATCTGCTCCCGACTTGCTTACGAATAGCAAACTTCAGTCGCTGGTAGATCAAATTAAAATTTCCGATCAACGTGTGGCACTTTATCGATCAGACTACGATTCCGTTGCGTCCGCTTACAATTCATTTTTAGAGCGGTACAAATCGTACCTGCAGGAAATTGACCTTAATTTGAATCAAGAAAAAAGGCCACTTTTTCAAGTGGCCTTAGATCGTTAGCAATTACCTTCTGCTACTGCTTCTACTTCTTCCTTTATCTCCCCAGGGTTTCTTTTTGTCAGAAAATTGTTTTCTCTCGGAAGATCTTCGTCCACGAGGTGAATCATCTCGATCAGAAGAACCCGGACGCGGAGGTCCCGAGATTTCAAGACGAACGGCACGTCCACGAACCTCAACGCCCTCGAATCCACTAATGACTTTCTGTGTAACATCTTTCTCAATTTCAAAGAAAGAGAAAGCGCCTTTCACATCAATCTTACCAATTTTATCTTTTGTAACCTCACCAAAATCACAAACCAAGCCCAACAGGGCGCCTTTGTCAAGGCCATCCATCGCACCTACATTGATAAATATACGATCACCTTTGGTATACCCCTCACCATAGTTGCCCATGTCAGAGGTTCTTACTTTTTCTCCCTTATTAATATCCGGTGCATCACGGTAGTATTCCAGAAAGCGATTGAACTCGATAGAAGCAAAACGTTTAATAATATCTTCTTTACTCAGTTCCTTAAGTTCGTGATATACTTCCGGCATGAAGGGTTCTATCTCCTCTTCATTTACCTCTACTTCGCGCACCTTATGCATAAGGGCTAGCAATTTATTCTGGCAAATTTCATCGCCTGTCGGAATGGGTATCTTGGTAAATCTGCGCTTCAAGCTCCTCTCCACCTGCTGTATGCGCACGACTTCGCGTTTCGACACGATAGCCAACGAAATACCTTTTTTACCGGCTCTTGCTGTTCTTCCACTTCGGTGAGTATAGTATTCCATTTCATCGGGCATGTTCATATGAATAACATGCGTAATGTTACTTACATCAATACCACGAGCCGCAACATCAGTTGCCACCAATAATTGCAGTGCCTTATTCTTAAAGCTCCGCATCACTTTGTCCCGCTGCTGTTGTGTAAGGTCGCCATGCAATGAATCTGCATTATAACCATCCTTGATCAGATGCTCCGCTATTCGTTGTGTATCAATCTTAGTGCGACAGAAGATAACACCAAAAATATCAGGTGTATAATCTACAAATCGTTTTAATGCAAGGTATTTGTCGCGCTCATCGATAACAACATACTGATGATCAATATTCTCGTTGCCCTGATTGCGTTCTCCCATGGTAAGCTCTTTGGGATTGCTCATGTACTTCTTGGCAATCTCACGAACTTCTCTTGGCATCGTTGCAGAGAACAACCAAACATTCTTCTCAGCTGGAGTTGTAGAAAGTATCTCGTCAATATCTTCCTTAAAGCCCATGTTTAACATCTCATCGGCTTCATCCAACACCACATACTTTATGGTAGTGAGGTTAACTACTTTTCTGGCCAGTAAATCAATCAGTCGACCCGGTGTAGCCACAATAATTTGTGTACCGCGCCTTACTTTTTTTATTTGCTCGCTAATGCTGGCTCCACCATAGACTGTAACAATGTTTAGGTTCTTAACCGTTTTGGAAAATTTTTCCAGGTCATTAGTAATCTGAACGCTCAATTCACGAGTTGGTGCAAGAATCAACGCTTGCGTTGATCTATCAGTATCATCTACTAGTTGAATTAGAGGCAGACCAAATGCAGCAGTTTTACCTGTTCCGGTCTGCGCAAGGCCTACTAAATCAGTGTTTCCTTCAAGTAAAATCGGGATTGCTTGCTCCTGAATAGGAGTCGGGGTCTCAAACCCCATTTGGCGGATTACCTCCACCTGTTCCCCGGAAAGCCCCAGGGCATCAAATGATTTCATTAATTGTTGTTATATGTAAGCGGCAAAGGTAGCCTATTTAATCCACAATCATTTTCAAACACGTGATTGGAAGGCTTCCCCAAACTTCCAATCGCCCAATGTTACTCCTTACGCTATAAAATTCTGTTAATGACCAAAATCCCTTAAATTCGTAGCGGTGAAAGCATTTAAGAAAATTGGATTTTTTACTGCCTTTATATTACCGGCACTGGTGGTTATAGGCGTTTACCTTGGAAGTGCCTGGAATTTTATAGCGCTCTTCTTCAGTTTTGTCTTCCTCCCTATTGTTGATCAATGGATGGGGATTGATACCCATAATGAAACCGAAGATGAAGCCAGAATTAAAGGCGAAGAATTCTATTATCGCTTTGTTACTTATGTCTGGGCAATCATTCAACTATGTTTTGTGATCTGGGGAGCATACGCTATTTCTTCAGGCCAAATCACGACAGGAATAGAGTGGTCGGGATTTCTGTTAAGCTTCTCATTGGTAACGGGTGGAATTGGCATTACCGTAGCTCACGAGCTTGGACATAAAAAATCTGCGCTGGAGAAATTTTACAGCAAGATGCTGTTGATGACTGTCAGTTACATGCATTTTTATATAGAACACAATCGCGGTCATCATGTGCATGTGGCAACACCATCAGATCCTGCTACTGCGCGCAAAAATGAAAATTTCTACTCCTTTTGGCTGCGCTCAGTCTTCGTTGGTTATGCTCATTCCTGGAAACTGGAACAAGAAAGTCTAAAACGTAAAGGGCATGCTATCCTTAGCATTAGAAATAACATGATCTGGTTTACCATTTTGCCATTCGTGTTCTGTGGATCATTGACCTTTGTGTTTAGCATGCTTCAACAACGTTTCACATGGGAAATACCAATCTTCTTTTTTTGTCAAAGCCTTTTTGCCTTCACTCTTTTGGAGCTCGTCAATTACGTAGAGCATTATGGAATTGTACGAAAGGAGACTTCACCCGGCAGATATGAAAGAGTAAACCCTCTTCACTCGTGGAATGCCAGTCACCTCATTAGTAATTTTTTTCTTTTTCAACTACAGCGCCACTCCGACCATCATGCTAATGCCTTTAAACGTTATCAGGTACTTAATCACTATGATGAAAGCCCACAACTCCCCTTTGGGTATCCAACCATGATTCTTATCGCTTTGATTCCTCCCCTATGGTTTTCAATAATGGACGCGCGCCTTGAAGAATGGGAAGGAAAAGTGTACAAGCCTTCGCTGAGCGCAGCATAAGCTGCAAAGATCAATTCAATTTTATTTTATTCCTGTATCCTATAATTGCCAGAGTAATGAATGCCATTCCACATAAGTACACAAAAGTATCACCGATGATCGGATAGAGTGTCTTCACACCTTTTGCTGGCACATACGCAACCATCACTCTGGGCCCTTCGTCTTCAAAATTCTTACTAGCTCGCACACGTCCATAGGCATCGCTCGCCACAGAAGTAGCACCGCTCACCGGCCTCACCAGGTTAAAACCATTCTCGATGCCGCGAACCATTGCCATTTGTGAATGATAAGGAGCTATTTCCTTCCAGTCACCAGAGGGAAGCAATAAAATATCTACATCACTATTACCTGCTTGCTTCATTAAACCAGGAAAATCGGCATCGTAACAAATAGAAATTGCCATGTTGGTTAACGGAGCTTTTAAAACAGGAATAACTCCATCTCCGGCTACGCTTGGATCCACCACTGGCACTGGTTTATTCTTAAAAAATACATTATTAATTTCTCCCGCTGGTGTTATCAGCACGGCCTTATTCTCAATAAATTTCTTTCCCATCTCTACCTTGACGGGCAAGAAGGCCGCCATGGTTATCAATAAGTGAATTTTATTCTCTTTGCACAATAATTTCGCTTTCTCAAGCAAGCGATTTTCATCTTCCTTTGCTACAAAAGTGAGTGCCTCCGACCAAGCTACAATTTTTGCTCCCGCCTGAGCTTCAGTTCTGGTTAGTGCCAGTAAACTATCCTCATACGTCTCAATCTTCCTTTTAGCCTCTATAAACTTTTCGTCATGTGGATTCTCAACAAATGCAATCAGTCCCTTCTGCAATTCCGTTACCTCCGGTGATGTTTGTGTCAACGAATTTAAGTCGGCCGTAAAATTATTTCCTGTCCAGGCTTCGTAAAGGTTTTTAATAATGACCAGGTTATTACCTGAAATGGCCGCTATCCTGACAACCTTTTGTCGGGAAGAGAAGTAAGGATTGATTCTCATGGTGCCAAAAATGAGCACCAACATGAGTCCCACACCAAAAGCTATAGCTGGCCTCCATGAAAAACTATTCTTCGCAACGTTCTCTATGCTCCACACCAAAACGGAAGATGACAAATAGATAATGAAGACTATCCCCCAAATTCCAGTAACTGAAGCAAGTTGCATCAACGGCAAATTGCCGAACTGAGTGTAGGCGATGGAGCCCCACGTTCCTCCCCCTCCGAATGAATTTAGGTATTCAAAAATGACAAACACACAGGGCAACACAAGGATGGAAGATGCACCGGTAACACGAACTGCCACCAGTCGACTTATGAAATAAGGGATTGTCCCTGTGAAGGAAATAAAAACTGCCATTACTCCGAAAAAAACTCCCGGAAAGGGCATCACTTTATACATTGAAATAAGTACTGCAAGTAAATTAACTACCCAAGCCATCAAAAAAGCTTTTCCGGGTCTCAGTCGATTCATGGCCAGCAACAACAAAGCAGGCCCTACCCAGGCGACAGGTGCAAAAAGCCATTTTGGCGATAATAGAATAAAGCAAACCAGGGCCGCGACAGCAAGGGTGACTGTTTGAAGTGTATTTCTGTTTCTCATATTTTTTTTGAGCAAAACTGATTACGGAACAGGCAACAATCGACCGCAGGCAGGAAGTCGAACCAAATTTTCGGGAAGTCGAACGCAATTAGATCAAGTAGTAACGCTCTTCTTGTATTGGGAAGGTGTTAATCCTGTCTTCTTTTTAAAGAGCGTATTAAAGGAGGATTTGGAATTGAAGCCAGCCTGGTACATGATTTCCAGCACGGTTATCTTGGGGTCGTTGGATTCAGCAATAAGTCGCTTTGCTTCTTCAATCCTATAGGAATTAATAAAATCGAAATAATTCTGACGAAATGTTTCGTTGAGAAGTTGGGAAAGTTTTTTAGAAGGAACAGACAGTCTTAGCGAAAGGTCTTCCAGTGTGATTTCAGGATTTAGAAATGGTTTTTCATTGATCATTAGCGTTATGAGCTTTGCTTGAATTATATCCCGTTCTTCTGATGTTAAAGTAGATCCCCGGTATTTCTGGATGACTTCCGGTTCATCAATTCCCGAAAATATTTCGGGGTGCTTTAATCCTTTAATAACTATTGCATTCACAAAGAAGAATAAGAAAACTAAAACGAGGACTAATCCGGCATCAAAATACCCTTTGAATGAGGTGAGCGGAATTATGGCATTTGAAAATGATAATATCAAAAGAAATGCCAGCGAGTAAATCATGAAGGAAAGCCAATCGAGATTAAGTCGGTAAATTGAAGATAAAATATCCTTTATTTTCGTTCGGTAAATATTGACTTCGCGCCAGGATAGAAAAAGATAAACAAAAATGTGGACGTGAATAGCTGCAATCATCAGGTATAAACCAACAGGAAGACTGTGTTCCACAATAGCCGACTGTATCATCTGTTGCTGACCAGAGGGCTGAATGTGGTAGCCAACTAATGAAAGTACAAAAAGAACTATGAAAGGTATTCCGTGAAACAAGACCCTAGCCGTCAGTTTGAAGTTTTTATAGATGACGGATCGGCTATAAAAAAGAACAAGAGGCCCGTAAAGGAGAATAAAGCTATCTTCAATCAGCGCAAGTGATGGAAATTGAAGATAGAACCTAAAGTAGGTAAGCAAGCCATCAGCAATATTGATTGCCAATAAAAGCAAAAAAGATCCTAACAGGAGATTACTTAACCGCTTACCCTTTTTTATAGTAAAGAGAAAAAAAGAAAGCAATACGAATTGGAAAACAACAATTGAGGTGAGGATAGTAAACAAGTCTGAACCCATTTATCTCTTCATTTTTACAGGAAAGATAAATGAATTAATTTGAGTCATTCATCAGTCATGGGATCATTGGAGGATAAATATTTTAGGTTCAAAAAATTTCAGGTTGCTCACGACCGCAGCAGCATGAAAGTAGGAACGGATGCGGTACTTCTCGGAACATGGGTTGATTGTCAGAATTCAGAGCGGGTCCTTGATATCGGTACTGGTTCGGGTGTCATTGCACTGATGATAGCGCAGCGAACCGGGCAAGAATCAAAAATTGATGCGGTTGATGTAGAATCGGATGACTGCAATCAGGCAAATGAGAATTTCAAAAACTCACCATGGTCGCAGCGGATGACCATTTATTGCGAGGATGTGCGTACGTTTAGTCCGAAGTATTGCTATGATTTGATTGTCAGCAATCCTCCCTATTTCAAAAATAGTTTGTTGCCGCCATCAGATAAACGAAAAGTATCGCGACATACACAGTCATTAACTCATGAAGAACTTTTGCTCAGCGCCAAGAGGCTTCTGACAGACAGTGGACGATTGGCCGTTGTTTTGCCCTATTCCGAAGGAGTCTCTTTTATTGCAGAATCCAGGCATCTCGGATTTCACTGCATTCGTCAGACTACCTTCAGGGCAAGAACAGAAAAACCAGTAGAACGTCTTCTGCTTGAGCTCGGATTCCGGCAACAGAAGAAAACAGAGGATGACTTGGTTCATTATTCATCCTCGGAAAAATGGTCTGATGAATACATCCACCTCACCGGAGAGTTTTATACAAAAAACTGGGATTGACGCTGCAATCCATTCATCACAAAGTTGCGGGAAGGAAATGGAAGATTGCTGTATCATTGTAAATTCGTTTCAACCACAATGGCGATTTTTCGACTCACAGTTGTCTTTCTATTTCTCTTCACTTTTGTTTCTGCACAATCTCCTATAGGTCTCTCTATCAGAAAAGCTAACGGTCCAATCACGATCGATGGCAAAATGGAAGAAACCGAATGGCAACTGGCTGATGTGGCAGATCATTTTAAGCAATATTTTCCTTTCGATTCTTCCTATGCCAAGGCGCAAACAGAAGTTAGGATGACCTATGACGATAGGTTTGTCTATGTTTTTGCAATAATGCACAACCTGGGGCCAAGAAAATATGTTACGCCTTCGCTTCGAAGAGATTTTCGTGGCGAAGCTAATGATGGCTTTTCAATCGTCCTCGACACCTACAACGATAACACTAACGCATTTCAATTCGGGGTCAATCCCTATGGCGTGCAGCGAGAGGGTCTGATATCAAACGGAGGAGCAACACCGGAAGATCTGTCGTTGAACTGGGACAATAAGTGGTTTTCGGAAGTAATGATGCTGGAAGATCGCTGGGTCTGCGAAATGGCAATTCCGTTCAAGACGATTCGCTTCAAACAAAATGTTGCTTCATGGAATATCAATTTTTATAGAGTAGACAGTGAATACAATGAGCGCTCCACTTGGGTACCTATTCCCCGCATCTACAGAATTTACAGTTTGGCCTTTGTCAGAATATTGCATTGGGATCAACCGCTTGCAAACCCGGGAGGAAATGTGTCTGTTATACCTTATTCCGCAGCAAAAGTGACTCGCGATTTTGAAGAAGGGATACCCCGCCAATCTGAAATCGATATTGGCGGAGATGCAAAAATTGCACTTAGCTCAGCGCTTAATCTCGACCTGACTGTCAATCCGGACTTCTCCCAGGTAGAAGTTGACCAACAGGTGACTAACTTGGATCGCTTTGAAATTTTCTTTCCGGAAAGACGTCAGTTCTTTCTCGAGAATGCAGATCTGTTCGGAAGTTTTGGCCACACCAATGCACGCCCATTCTTCTCCAGGAGAATTGGTGTCACCCGCGATCCCTCCACAGGGCAAAATATTCAAAACGCAATTTATGGAGGCGCTCGCGTGAGCGGAAAAATAAATAATAACTGGCGAATGGGAGTGTTGGATATGCAAGCAGCAGAAGATAACTCAATCAACCTCCCGTCTCTAAATTATGCGGTAGCTGCTGTACAGCGTAAAATTTTTTCAAGGTCCAATATTGGTGTCATGGCAATCAATAAACAATCATTTGACACCAGCGCCTACAATCGTCTTCTGGGAATTGATTATAATCTTGCTTCCAAAAACAATAAATGGAATGGAAAATTCTTCTACCATCGCAGCTTCGATAACGCAAAAAAAGATAGCGCCTATGCGACCACCGCGAATATAAATTATCAAGTACCAGCTTATGAGTTGTCCCTCCTCTACCAGGACATTGGCGCCAATTTTAATCCTGAAGTGGGGTATGTGCGCAGAACCCGCTATCAACGTTTTGCCCCCGAAGGTTATTATTACTTCTACCCTCAATCAAAAATTATAAACAACCACGGCCCCGGTTTTGATATTGATTATCAATGGAATGATATTTATAATACTACCGATTGGGATGCAAACATTTGGTATAAGATTAAATTTCAAAACACAGCATCATTCTTTACACGACTTCGAAGAGATTATGTTTATTTATTCGCTGACTTCGACCCAAGTGGCTCAGAAGGGACAGCACTACCTGCTGGAACGAGTTACTATTGGAATTCGGTGATCATTAACTACCAATCCAATGGTAGAAAAAAACTATTTTTTAATTTTCAATCCAGGCTTGGTGAATACTATAACGGCTACCGTCAAAATATAGAAGGCTCATTGAGCTATCGAGTTCAGCCTTATGTTGTATTTTCAATTGATTTCAGTTTTAACCGCATTCGACTACCCGATCCTTACAATGATTCAGACCTGGTGCTACTTGGGCCAAAGTTCGATTTTACGTTTTCCCGAAAATTGTTTTGGACTACCTACGTTCAGTATAACAATCAGATAAGTAACATGAATATCAATTCACGGCTTCAGTGGCGGTTCAGGCCGGTATCTGATCTGTTTCTTGTTTACACCGACAACTATTTTGCAGAGTCCTTCGAAAATGGAAATATCCTCCGTGTAGGAGCTCCGAAATTCAGATCTCTGGTCCTTAAATTTACCTACTGGCTCAATCTTTAGTAAAATTTACTTACTGATTATCAATAAGTTATAAAATTTAACATATATGTTTAAACATATATTTATGTTTTGGCGTTACACTTGCATTGCAAAACGCATAAAAATTAATTTTAACTATGAAAAAACTAAACACACTCATTCTTGCTCTGCTCGTAGCGGGTGCAGCTACTGCGCAAACGTGGAACCTTGACAAGTCTCATGCAAAGGTTGGCTTTGGCATAACCCATTTGCTGATTTCTGAAGTTGAAGGTTCATTCAATTCATTTGACATTAAACTTACCTCTAGCAAAGAGGATTTTAGCGATGCAGTTGTTGAATTCACTGCTGATGCTAACAGTGTAAATACTAACAGTGAAGACCGCGATAAGCACCTCAAGAATCCTGATTTCTTTGAAGTGGAAAAATTCGCTACGCTGACTTTCAAAAGCAAATCACTTACTAAAGTAGAAGGTAAGAAGTATAAGTTAACAGGTGACTTGACACTTCACGGTGTTACTAAGCCAGTAACATTGGACGCTGTTGTAAACGGTCCAATCGTTCATCCTTTTAACAAGAAGACGGTAGCGGGCTTTAAAGTTTCTGGCACTATCAAAAGATCTGACTTCAATTTCGGGGCAAAATTCCCTGGCGCTATTTTGAGCGATGAGGTTACTATCACTGCCAATTCAGAATTTGTTAAGCAGTAATCATTGAACATTACGAAATCCACGGCTACAGAGTAGCCGTGGATTTTTTTTACCATGGATATTGAGAAAGCCATAAAGCAAACAAACTTCAGAAATGCCTACCAAAAGGCGGCCATCAATCTACTCTATACGTCAAGTTGGTTGGTAGGCCAGCAGAAGGATTTTTTTTTAAAGCAGGGAATTACCAATCAGCAATTCAACATACTCCGAATTCTGAGAGGTCAGTTTCCGAACAAAATTTCAGGTGCGGACATCAAGACACGCATGCTGGATCAGAATTCCGATGTCTCTCGGTTGCTCGATCGGTTGATCATCAAAAAACTGATTGTAAAAAGTCAGTGTCCAAATGACAAACGTGCGGCTGATATCATCATCACTGAAAGTGGTCTTGACCTCCTGAAGAAAATTGACGCAGAAGTAGAAAACCTGGACAGACTGTTGTCAAACCTCACCAAAGAGGAGGCTACTCAATTGAGTATGCTATTGGACAAAAGCCGTGGCTAGATTTTATTTAATTCCTCCTGAACAAAATTCATCAGTTCCTTTATATAAGCGCGGCTGAAATCAAATTTGATCCCCGCCTTATTGTAGATCTCGGGAATGGTTGTCAGGTTGCCCAACGTTAATGCGTCCTTATATCCGCGTAACCCTTGTTGCTTGTTCTCTCTATAATTTCTCCACACAGCGATTGCTCCCAACTGCGCCATGCCGTATTCAATGTAATAGAAGGGAACTTCGTACAAGTGCAGTTGCTTCTGCCACAGATAGTCTTTGCCCTCCTGAAGGCCAGACCAGTCGGTAACGCTATCCGCAAAGCGATCAAAGGTTTTGTTCCACGCAGATTTACGTTCTTCGATCGCATGATCGGGTTTCTCATAAATCCAATGCTGAAACTTATCGATAGTAGCCACCCAGGGTAAGGTTTCAATAATGTCCTCCAATTGTTCGCGTTTTGCGCGCTTCAAATCTGTCTCGGAAGGAAAGAAGATATTCCATTGATCCATAGAAATAAGTTCCATGCTCATGGATGCCAGCTCTGCCACCTCCATAGGAGGAGATTTAAAATCACCTAGCCCAAGATCTTTTGTCAGAAAATTATGAACTGCATGGCCCCCTTCGTGCATAATGGTTGTCATGTCACGCATTGTAGACGTAGCATTCATAAAAATAAAGGGAACACCAATTTCTGCCAGCGGATAGTTATATCCACCCGGTGCCTTGCCTTTTCTTGATTCAAGATCGAGGTGTCCCATTTCTTTCATGATGGAAAGGCATTGGCCAAGAAACGGGTCAAGATTTTTAAAGCACGCAATAGACTTCTCAGTCAAGTCTTTTCCGTCATTAAACGCTTTTAATGGCTCTCTTCCTTCAACATCCACTGCCTTGTCCCAAGGACGCAGGGTCTTTACTTTCAATTTCTCCTTGCGTTCTTTAGCCAGTTGATTCAACACAGGCACTACTTCCGATTCAATGGCCTCATGAAAATCAAAACAATCCTTTGGTGTGTAATCAAATCGACCGTAGGCCCTAAACATATAATCACGGAAATTTGAAAATCCGGCATTTACAGAAACCTGATGACGCAGTCCAATAAGCTTTGTAAAAAGATCATCAAGTACTATTTTATCCTTAAGCCTTCGCGCACTGATCTTGTGATAGGCCTCCTCACGTTTGCTTCTTTCGGTTGACAACAGTAGAACGGAGGCTTGTTGAAGTGTCATCTCCTGACCATCGATCTCTACCATCATTGCGCCCGAGAGCTGAGCATACTTCTGAGTTTCTGTACTTATCTCGGTAAATAGAGGAACGTTTTCTTCTTTGAATATCTCAATATCCTTTTTTAAGTTCCGGATGAGAATATCATAACCTCGCTCGGTAGTAAGTTCGTTGAGAAAAGAGCTCTCAAAGGCCTTACGGTTGAGTTGATCAGTAACAGGAGCAATTTGAGGTTGAATGTTTTCAACAAAATCCTGATATGACTTACGGTATTCTTCATTCTCGGTATAGCAGGTCATTCGTATATAACGCCAACCTAAGTCTTCGGAAATAGCCGACTCTAACTCGCTTCGATCACTCAGCCATTTTTTCAGGTCTGCAACTGACGGCAGTCTCCGGTTTGTCAATTCATCGAAATGAGGCTTTAGCGCATCCCAGGAAGTCACTTTAAAATCTTCCGTGAGGAATCTCCGTGCTGGTCGCTTTGGAATATCTATGATTTCACGCATACATTCTTAGTAAGCGCTAAACCTACCACTTTTCCACGGAATTGGTTATTTCTTATCGGGACTAAATTTTATATCCTGAGCCGTGCCTATGATTCGGGCATAGAATGCATATCCACCAAAATTATTCTCCACTTTCACTAAAAGTTTATTCCAACCTTTCTTTAGGTTGATCTTCACTTTATCCTGATCAGGAGTGGCTATCCTGAATAAGTCGAAAAATCGATGTACCTCCTGATCATTTAAGAAAATCTTGGAAGCATCATCGCTACCAAACAGTAATGTTGCCGACTGATCGGTAGGAGAATAAATGTAGGTGAGTGCATAAGTGATCACAAATTCATCAGGTTCGATCCATTGCCGCAGCTTCATGTCATAGCCAGCCTTGCCCCCGGTATATCGCTGCCATGCGATCGTCTGATTATTCACCCCTGAGTAAGATTTATTTAAATCAATTTCCTTTTCGGGAGGAAATGCAAAATCAAGACCTGGCCTCGCGTAGTCATTTTCTCTCAAGTTTGAGAATGGCCCTAGCAGAAACCAATCCACGATAAATTCCCGATGAGGCACCAGACGAATAGCATCCAATGAGATAGTTCCTTCGAAATCAAGAAATAACTTAATGGTGCCATCTATCGCTTTAACACTCCTCAATGTCTTGGCCGGTAAAGGATAAATCTCTTTCACAACCGTATCGGCAACTCTTAATCGCTCCCCTCCTTCCTGGTAAATGGAAAAAGGATTGTAGCCTGGGCCTACTGTAGAATAGAGTTCAAGATCGTAGACTTTTTCAACTGCACCAGTTATTTCGAGTGATGTTAATAACTTCTCCCTCTTTAAAATCAATTGCTTTCCATTAAGCCACTCTGCTCCTACTGATGTCATATCTTTTATTTCCCGAGTTGCTCCCTTGACTGTAAGGAGCGCGGGATCAGTTATGTCTTCGGGAAGAACTCTCCGAAGTGGAATGCGCAGCGAACTTTTCAATATAGTGGATTGATTTCCATGCGGCTCCTGCTGATACCAATAAGTAACCGTGCTCATATCAGTAAGCTCCTGATTGCGATCTCCATGCTCAAACGTGACCTTCAATGATTTCTCAAAGGGGATGGCATCGGGCACGTGATGATGATATGCAGTAACCCTGCCTCGCTTATTGTCTAAGAGTGTAAGACCGTGATATGGGGCAGCAAACTCACCATTCTTGAAATACCAACCACTAGTGAAATAATCTTCGAGCCCAGTGCCACGAACAGAGGGAGTCGTTTCCCCATCGACATAGATCATTTCGTCACCCTCTAAAAAACCAAGTTCTCCATTGTACGCTTGAGCATTCATGCTGACGCCTACAAGGTGGCCTCTACCCTTTGCTTCCAGGGCAATGTAGTTGGTGTTAGGTGTTGTTTTTATTTCACGGTTCCAGTGAGCGTGGAAGTAACCTCCATCTTGTTGAGGCTGCGGGAGCTTATAAAATCCAATGTGGTAATAGAATGCAAAAACCTCCTGGTTGGTTTCGTTGGCAATTTCAATACGCGCTTTTTTATTAAAAGGCATCGGAAAATAGGAATAATAACCGCCACTGGTCATTCCTATATAGTGACTTGCGTGGTGCTTGTACTCAAATCCACAACCAAAAAAATCTCCTACTGGAACTTCTACCGAAGGCGTGTTTTCGTCATCCCAATACATCCGGATTAGAATTTTTCTTAGAAAGTCTGGATCGCGTGAGTCAATGGTGATCCATATACGTGTGATTTCTCCAGGACCGGTTTCATTGAAAATGGTAGCTGTCTTACCTTTAGGGATACTGATGCGGTCATTGTTGCCGCCTGTCGTATCGTAACTGCTTCGTTGGATGAATTTTCCTTTACGAAGTTCCGCCAACGAAGCAGGGTCCGGTTTCAGATGCTGCCCCATTCCAGAAATGGATAACAACAATAAAGTGCTTAGAAAGAATTTTCTCATAATGTCCTCTGGCGATAACCAAAATTGCTGAACTTCATTATCAATCCTTCGTTACCGGATTGATCATAATATGGGCACGATGCGTTCCTGGATCCATAATCCACGGCATGCCCGGTGCTTCGGGTTTGATGGGAAGCCCGGTGCTCGCAGCTGTTGCCCACGGTATGTAGACAACATATCGAAAACTTCCTTTAGTCACTTCACCGGTGGTGACGTTGTAAGCTTCAGCTGGTGCTGAAAAGACCTGCAGATTACTAGCCTGCTTCGGCATCATCAGCTTACCTGACTTTGCTTCGGCTTCTCGTATATCAAATATTTCCTGAAATGATTTTCCGGCCGCCTTCAGCTCTCTTCCCCGTGCCATAAAAGGTTCCAGATCAATATGGTAGCATGACACACTAATGCCCTCCTGTTTAGGGTTATCCGCTATGCACACCATTTCATTGTTCCCTTTTCTCAATACAACTAAATCTCCCTTCGTGTCATATCCATACACCATGGCTGCGGATCGTTTGTCTTCTGGTGCTGCAAGCAGGGCAGTCTTTATTTGAATTGCAGAAGGAACTGTTTGAGCTCCTGAGGTTAAACAAATCATTATAAATATGATTGTGCCAATTGATTTCATAAGAAGGGTGATAAATATGACTGGATGATTATACTCTTAAAGTTGCAAAGAAATACACCCAAATTCAATGGGAATTTGACCGTTAGTAAAACAGAAATTAAAATTAAACTTAAACTTTATTCACACGTACATAGCTGGGGGCAATTATTATTCTTCGTTAGGTTTTTTTATGTGAAATTGCAAAACATAATACATTGACGGCTTTGGAATACAACCAATGCCGGCTTGAATAAGAGAATAGATAAAGTGACTCTTTTGGTATGGATACTGTCGTGATGATACTTTGTTGGCTAGGTGTGTTTCAGAGTCTTCTGTTGAGCGCCTATTTTCTTTCGGCTGGGTATAAATCAACCAACCAGTTTCTTTTAGGGCTTACGTTATTGATGGTTTGCCTTCGTGCCGCCAAGTCAACGCTTTTTTTGTTTCATCCGGATATTCCTGAATGGGTTCTTAATATTGGCTTTGCTGCACACGCAGCAATTGGCCCTTTACTTTTTCTGTATGTATCATCATTTAGCCAACCGGTTCGATTTACAAAAATCCTCTTTTTCTATTTTATACCATGCTTTGCTATTCTGGTAGGGTTGCCATTCCTCACGCTCGAGTCATTTTGGTACAAGGGCGGGTACGCTGCGTTGCTTTACCTCACGCTGATTTACACTTTTTTATATGTTGCTAAGTATATCAGGACAATAAAAACAGACGGAATGGATTCGGAAGTGACCACCCGCTGGATCTCGGTACTTTTGATCACGCTCACCTTATTTCAATTTTCTTATTTTTCGAACTACATTTTACAACTGACATCGTATAGTACCGGTCCGATTGCCTACTCTTTGCTTATTTATGTAATCACTTTTGTGGTCATTAAAAATAATCAGGCCTTTCAGTCAGAACGAAAAAAGAAATATCGGCACATTACCTCCACCGATGAGCAGGTACAACAGCATTTCGAAAAAATCAGCGAGGTAATGACCAATCAAAAACCTTTCACTTCCACGGGGTTCTCCATTCAAAAGTTAGGAGAACTTGCCGGACTGCCGTCTTATCTGGTTTCGCATGCGCTAAGCACCAAGGCAAAGCAGAGCTTCAATTCCTACACAAATTCATTCCGCATAGACCTTGCCTGCCAAATGCTTACCAATAAAAAATATGACCATCTTACTATTGCGGCCATAGCGTACGAATGTGGCTTTAGCTCCCTTTCTTCTTTTAATACAGCATTCAAGAAGGTAAAAGAAATTACACCTTCGGTTTACAAGCGTAGCAAGAGCTCAATCACCACAGCACAGTGAAGAATTAGCAGAATCCGTCTTACGGATTTGCAAATCCGATAGATTTAGCCGGCATTCAGCGAGCATCTTTGAGCTTTTCAAAATGCTGTTGTCACCTCACTTTTTCTCGCCAAAAAAATACCCCCGCGTAGCGTGGCTTGCATTCGGTTATTTTTTCTTTTTACTCTCAGGCTATTTCATCCTTCGTCCTGTACGGGATGAAATCGGGATTTCGCAGGGAGTGCAACAACTGCCTTGGCTATTCAGTAGCACGTTTGTTGTTGTATTGCTTTTAGTCCCCTTGTTCGGTTTTGGCGCATCTGCCATTTCGCGAAGAATATTTCCAACTGCAATCAACCTGCTGCTGATATTCGTTCTGATGCTTTTCTACTTTGCCATTTCGTCATTTGGTTCAAGTCATGAAATCAGCACGATTCTTTTTGTGTGGATAAGTGTGCAGAATCTTATTATGGTTTCACTATTCTGGTCGGTAATGGCCGAAAGTTTTGATCGCCAATCTGCTTTGCAGTGTTATGGATTTATATCTGCCGGAGGCACTTTAGGTGCGCTGGCTGGCCCTGCATTGTCTGCTATCTTGGTGAGGCCACTGGGGGCAATTAATTTGATCTGGGTTTCAGTTTCATTCCTGGTGATGGCTACTTTTTTGCAGTACACAGTTGTTTCCAAACAATCTGGAGTCCAATCGGCATTCGAAAATCGTCATTTGAGCTTCAGGTTATACTCTGGTGTTTTCAATGTTTTCAGATCAACCAAGTTAAAATCGCTTGCATTGTTCATTCTCTTTTACACCGTTCTTTCAACGTTTATTTATTTTGAGCAAGCCACCATCGTGCCGGCTCATTACACCACCACCGATGAAAAAACACAATACTTCGCCATGCTTGATTTATTAGTCAATGGCATCGCTGTTTTATTTCAGCTTTTTATAACACCCACTATTCTTAAAATGGGTTTATATTCAAAAATATTTATTATCGTGCCATTGATAGTAGCGTTTGCATTATTTGCGCTAGGTTTTCTAAGCGATTTAGTTTGGATCAGCATGATATCTGTCTTGCATCGCGTCCTGCACTTCTCCTTGCTTACCCCTACCCGCGAAGGCTTGTTTACGGAAGTTGATCCTGCTCACCGATTTGAATCCAAGAATTTTATCGATACCGTTGTATTTCGGGGAGGAGATGCCATGAGTGGGTGGATATTGGCGGGTCTTTTTGCCTGGGAGTTAGGCACAACTCAAACTATTTTAACGGGAATTTTCCTGGCGTTGCTATGGTCAGGCTCAGGCTACCTCCTTACTATTCAATTCAATGGAAAAAAAGAATTATCTGAAAAGCATAAAATAACAATATGAAAACCCGAAGAGAAATACTTAAAATTATGCTGGCGGCTTCTGCAACCTCAGCACTGCCTTTTAGGTTAATTTCCCATCATCAAGATGCCAATTCAATGATCAAAAGACCCATCCCTTGTTCTCCAAAAGAGTCGTTGCCGGTTGTTGGCCTTGGCACATGGCAAACATTTGATGCAGGTCAGTCGGAAGAAGAAAGAGCAGCCTTGCGACAGGTGCTTACCATGTTCGTGACGAAAGGCGCGTCCGTTGTAGACTCATCACCCATGTACGGCTCGTCCGAGACGGTAGTAGGTGATTTGTCGGGCGAACTAAAAATCCGCGATCGCCTTTTTTTAGCCACCAAAGTTTGGACAAGCGGACGCCAGGCAGGTATTGACCAGATGAATCAATCGCTCAGCAAAATGAAAACATCTCAAATGGACCTGATGCAAATACATAACCTGGTGGATGCTCAAACCCATAGTAAAACTTTGCGCGAATGGAAAGAGCAAGGTAAAATACGTTATTGGGGATTCACACACTACCTGGCGAGCGCTTATCCGCAGCTCATCAGACTGATCAAAAACGAAAAGCCAGACTTTATTCAATTCAACTACAACATAGCCAGTCGCGAGGCAGAGCAAGAACTTCTACCCATGGCGCAGGAAAAGGGCATCGGTGTCATCATCAATCGCCCATTTGAAGAGGGAGCACTATTTAGTCAGGTGCGTGGAAAAAAACTTCCAGCCTGGGCGGCCGATTACAATATTAAAAGCTGGGGTCAGTTTTTTCTCAAGTTTATAGTCAGTCATCCTGCTGTTACGTGTGTGATACCCGGAACAAGCAAAGTGAGTCATCTGGCGGACAATCTCGAAGCAGCATTCGCGCCACTGCCGGAAGGCGATCAACGAAAAAAAATGATTGAGTACTTTCAGTCTATCTGACTTTACGTAGATCAACCCCAACCAATAACGGGACGACTCAAATCTAGCCCTCTACCATCACGTACTCTATTTTTACCGATCACTATTATGACCACTGATAATGTCGGCAAATAATCCTAACTTTATACATACCCAATACAATCCTTGAATCTAATTATCATATAATGAAATCACTCGCTGTATTTACTTTAAGCTTGTTACTAACTGGCTGCACTACTTCAACAAAACAACCTGAAGCGGAGAATCAAAAAGAACAGAAGTGGACCTGGCCAACGGAACGTTTAGAGAAGGCCGTGAATCAAGTGAGGGCGGGGAAAGATCTTACACCACCGGTGTGGCCCAACGGTGCTAAAGTGGCGGTCTTACTTTCCTTTGATGTTGACAATGAAACAGTAGCCTGGTGGGAAGGCGAGCCCACCATTTCAGAATTATCTCGCGGTGAATATGGATCTCGTGTAGCCTTGCGAAGGATTGTTGATCTGCTTAAACAAGAAGATGTGCAGGCCTCCTTTTTTATACCAGCGCTGAGTTTACACCTTGCTCCAAAGATGGCGGATGAAATAAAAAGATTGCCCCGTCATGAATTTGCCGTGCACGGGTGGATTCATGAACGCAATACACAAGTGCCTGCAGAAAAAGAGCGGGAGATGGTCATTAACTCCATCAAAATGCTTACCGACCTTACGGGCGAAAAGCCGGTAGGCTATCGCGCACCGTCCTGGGACTTCAGTGCAGCCACTCCCTCCATTCTTAAAGAGGCGGGCTTCCTGTATGAAAGTTCGATGATGTCAGATGACAGGCCGTACGAGTTGGTCATTGGAGGCAAGCCATCAGGAATTGTTGAATTGCCTGTAGAGTGGATTCTTGATGACGCTCCCTTGTTGAACCCACGAGGAACTAATTATGCAAATCCTCGTGAACTATTGGAGGTATTAAAAGATGAATTTGATGTGGCCTACAAAGAAGGCACGATGTTTCTTATGACGATGCACCCACATGTGAGTGGACACCGGTCGCGCATTGTGGTATTGGAAGAACTTATTCGATATATCAAATCAAAAGATAAAGTATGGTTTGCAACTCATCAAGAAGCTGCCGAATATGTAAAGAAAGAAGTGGGGTTGGAGTAATTACGGTCTATGGTCAAGATCGTGGTCAAATGAGAATCAATACATACTAGTCCGTTATTTACGATATTGGCCTCTCTAATTATGAAATATCTAATCGCATTGCGCCTGCTATCCAATTCATTCATGGCCTTATTGGTTTGTCTGTTCCTATTTTGCACCAAGGGTGTTATGGCACAAGGACAGCAAAGTGGAAATCCTGTTTTCCCCGGATGGTATGCCGACCCCGAAGCTGTTATCTTCGATAAGACCTATTGGATTTATCCCACCTTTTCTGCTCCCTACGATAAGCAGGTATTTTTTGATTGCTTCTCGTCCACTGACTTAGTGCATTGGACCAAACATGAAAAAATTCTGGACACCACTTCCATCAAATGGGCAAAGCGTGCGATGTGGGCGCCTGCCATCCTGAAAAAGGAGGATAAATACTTTTTGTTTTTTGGCGCTAATGACATTCAGCGTGATGCGGAGCTTGGAGGTATTGGTGTTGCCGTTGCCACCTCGCCCCAAGGGCCTTTTAAGGATTACCTCGGCAAGCCGCTGGTGGATCGTTTCCACAATGGAGCTCAGCCCATTGATCAGTTTGTTTTTAAAGACAAGGATGGGCAGCATTACTTAATCTATGGAGGTTGGCAGCATTGCAACATTGCCAAACTCAACGATGATTTCACCGGCTTTGTACCCTTCTCCGATGGATCGATCTTTAAGGAAATAACGCCTGAAGGCTATGTGGAAGGCCCGACTATGTTTATCCGAAATGGCAAATACTATTTCATGTGGTCGGAAGGTGGCTGGACGGGTCCCGATTATAGTGTCGCGTACGCCATTGCCGATTCTCCATTCGGCCCTTTCAAGAGAATTGGAAAAATCTTAAAACAAGATCCTGCTATTGCCACTGGAGCAGGACATCATTCAGTAATCAAATTACCGAACGAAGATAAATGGTACATCGTTTACCATCGCAGGCCGCTTACTGAAAAAGATGGAAATTCCAGAGAGTCATGCATTGATAATCTGTTTTTTGATACCAATGGTTACATCAAGCCCGTGGTAATTACAAAAGAAGGCGTAAGCAGAAGGATCATTCGATAATACGATGCAAGCTGAAGCATGCATACTAAAAAATCATATTCTGCCGGTGCAATTAATTGTAGCTGTGATCATAGCAGTTTCCTGCCAGAACAACCCTCGTCATCAGCATACTGCTCACCTAGAATTTAAGCCTACAATCGAGAACGCATTTAAGCCAACCACTAACCCGAGCGGTATGGTATGGATTCCGGGAGGGACTTTCTCCATGGGTACTGATAAGGCAAATGAAACATTATGTAGTATAAAAGGTCTTACGCAGGATGCTTCCCCGATCCACGAGGTATATGTTGATGGCTTTTGGATGGATGAACATGAAGTAACCAATGCTGAGTTTGCTGCCTTTGTAACAGCCACCGGCTACATAACAGTGGCAGAGCAAGTACCAACATCGCAAGAATTTCCGGAGGCATCGCCCGAGATGTTGCGTGCCGGCTCGGTTGTATTTAGTCCCCCTGTGGAAAAGGTTCAGTTGAACAATTATCTAATTTGGTGGCGGTTTGAGCCAGATGCCGACTGGCAGCACCCAGAAGGGCGCCACACCAATATCAAAGAAAAAGATGATTATCCTGTTGTACATGTAGCATGGGAAGATGCCGTGGCTTACGCTAAATGGGCTGGCAAGCGATTGCCCACAGAAGCGGAGTGGGAGTTTGCTGCCCGCGGTGGAGCAGCGGGACAGGTGTTTGAATGGGGCAGTGAATTTACATCCAACCAACAGTCGATGGCCAATACATTTCAGGGTGAGTTTCCTACACATGATGATGGCAGCGATGGCTACAAAGGTGTAGCGCCCGTTGGCCGCTTCCTTAAAAATAAGTATGGCTTGTATGACATGACTGGCAACGTGTGGGAATGGTGTGCCGATTGGTACGATGCTCACTACTTCAGCTCTTTTACTGCTGATGAAGTCGTCAAAAATCCACTGGGTCCCGTTAAGAGTTATGATCCTGACGAGCCATCAACACCAAAAAAAGTTCATCGGGGAGGTTCCTATTTATGCTCGGATCAATATTGTTCAAGGTATGTGATGGGTACCCGCGGTAAAGGAGATTGGCGAACAGCAACAAATCACCTTGGTTTTAGAACGGTGAAGGACTGATGGGATAACGTTGATTCAAACCTGAATCAAAAACCATCATCCTCCTCTTTCTTGGCAGGATCTTTTTTCTTCTCTGGTTGTTTTTCAGCAACTTTTGGCTCCGCTTTCTTTCTTTTGAATAAGCCGCCCTTCTTCTCTTTCTTATCTCCTACTGATGCGGAATCCGATGAGGGTGGTGGCGGTGGGCTTTGAACAGCTGCTGAATCTGATTTAGGTTTCTTGCGCAATAAATTCCTGAAGAAACCCTTCACTCCTTTCTTCTCTTTCTTTCCCTTCGTGCCGGCAACTGCCTTTCCATCTTTGGCTTGTTTTTCTTCTTCCATAGCTGCTTTCACGTCTGGCAGAACCAATACATCGCGGAAGTACCACATGTAGATATCCTGATCCGATGTATAGCGGACATTTACAATCCGATATTTGGCACTATCGCGATCATACTTAAGCAATCGTACTTCTTTGTCTTTCGAAATAGCATAAACGCTATCCTCTGCTTCCTTGCTGGCTGCCGCCAAACTATCCACCGGAGTTTCATCCTGCTCGGCTCCTTTAAATTCATCATCATTGGCCTGCAGAGAATCCGGAACCTTGGGATAGATTGGTTTCATCTCGATTGTCTGCATGCTGCGAATCTTCTTGCGGTAAGACTGCTCGGGAATAATCAGGTATTTATTCTTACTGACCGTATAGACTTTAGGAGTAGAATCTTCATTGAAATAGCTGAATTTCTTTCGAAGTGCGACTTGATCATGAATGAATGCACTCTGATAAGCAGGGCATACCATCTTCTGCGTATTGCACGCACCGAGGAGCAAGAGCGACCCGACTACCAAAAAGAATACTTTATTCATGCCGTGGCATTGTCACAATCAACAAAAATAGAGAATAAACCGCAAGTAATCCGGAGCATGTAAGAAATGTAACCAAAACGTAAAATATTGGTTTTCAGGCTACAAACCACTCAATTCCGCTCTAATCTTCCTGCTCAAGGACGCCACCACCAATTCATAGGAGACATCGATCCATCCTTTTACCAGTTTATCGGAGATGGAGCCATCCATCAGCACCGTAATCCAATGCTTTTTGTTCATATGATAGCCAGGCTGAACCGATGGATACTGTTCTCTCAGCAAGGCGCCAGTCTCCGGATCGCATTTAAGATTAATGCTTTCAAATTCCTCAATGTCCGTAGCTGTGAACATCTTTCCCATTACTTTAAAGACAAGGGTGCTTTCATCAAAAGGAAATTCCTCCGTAACTCCTTTCTTGGAAAGGCAATAACTCCTATATAATTCTAAGTTCAGGCTAGAACAACGGTTTGAGAACCAGTTTATAAACAAGGTACAGTACTCCAATCAAAAAAATGAGGATGGAGAATTTATTGATACCATGCATCATTTTGATATTGATATTGGACGGGCGATTGGGATCTTTCTTCCGGAAAAAATAGTTACCTACCTCACCCATTGAAAAAAACTCGCGAAGCGAAAGTTTCTTTCGTTCATCAGGGGCCTTTGATTCATTGCTTTCCATACACGAGGGTTGTTAATCTATCCAATTACCATCTTCACGAATAATACCTATTAGTTCATCAACGGCCTGAGCGGAAGGAACATTGCGTTTAACGACTTCTTTACTTCTATATAGTGTAATCCGCCCTGGTCCAGAGCCTACATACCCGTAGTCAGCATCGGCCATTTCACCCGGGCCATTGACAATACAACCCATGATTCCAATCTTTAATCCTTTGAGATGGCTGGTGCGCTGGCGAATTTTTGCCGTAGTTTCCTGAAGATCGAAAAGCGTACGCCCGCAGGAAGGGCAAGAAATGTACTCTGTCTTTGATATCCGCGTGCGGGTAGCCTGAAGGATATTAAAAGCTGTTTCATTGACAATTTTATCTCCTCCGCAACGAAGTGCCTTGAGGAAAACTCCATCTCCCAAACCATCAATAAGCAAACCTCCGATATCCGTAGCGGCAACGAGCTGAAGTTGTTCTGGATCTAAATCTGTATAGGCTCTGGAAATAACAACCGGAACCTTACATTGAGAATTAATCAACTCTACAAAAAGTCTGCGTTGCTCTGCGAGTCCATGATCATTGCTTGTATGAATAATCAAGATGGCCGTAGGATCACTATTTATTTTCTCAATGAATGGCGGAGTTAACTCTTGCAAGCTTGCCTCAACAAAGTTCAATGTAGTTGACAGCTCAATCTCCTTAACGTATTCCCCTGCCTTGACTAGAGGATAGGCTCTGTCTTTTTTACGTTGAGAAAGCCATGTAGTATGTGAAAAGATCAATCCCAGTGTTCCTGGAATCTCAAAGTCAACACTTCGGTTGCCTAAGAAAATATAGTCACACGCCATGTCGGTGATATTCCATTTATCCAACGGCACCGAGTACTGGTATCCCAATGCAAACAACGAGGCGGGAGTTACGTTATCTCTCCCGGAGAAATCTGCAATCACCCTTGGTACCTGATGAGCACCAAAGTTTACTACCTCGCGGGTTGCTCTTCGGAGATATTCAAATGGGTTAATCGGATAGTGATCTATTTCTGGAATGAAGTCTCCCTTTCTGGAAGTGTATCGGTCTGCCAATGCTTTGGCAACGGGAACTTCTGCCTCTGGTTCTTCCGTAAGTGAAACGCGAATGGTATCTCCGAGACCGTCTTCAAGCAACGTCCCGATACCAACGGATGACTTAATCCTTCCATCTTCTCCATCTCCTGCTTCTGTTACACCAAGATGTAAAGGATACGGTTGAAGTCCCTCCTCATCCAACTTCTGCACCAACAGCCGATAGGCTTGCACCATCACCTGCGGATTGCTTGCCTTCATAGACAATACTACTTCGTAGTAATTCAGGTCTTCGCATACGCGTAAAAACTCAAGGGCCGATTCAACCATGCCGAGAGGCGTATCGCCATACCGACTCATGATGCGATCAGAAAGTGAACCATGATTGGTTCCTATTCGCATAGCGGTGCCATATTCTTTACAGATTTTGATAAGGGGTGTAAACTTCTTTCGGATTCTGCCAAGTTCTTCCTGATAATCAGACTCCGTATATTCAATTTGCTCAAACTTTTTCTTGTCAGCGTAATTGCCCGGATTCACTCTTACCTTCTCGACAATTCGTGCTGCTAACTCGGCTGCATTTGGTGTAAAATGTATGTCAGCAATCAAGGGCACGGTATACCCTCTTCGTCTGAGTTCCTTTTTAATCTCTTCCAGGTTTTGCGCTTCCTTTATACTCGGTGCTGTTATACGAACGTATTCACACCCTGCTTCAACCATGCGGATTGTCTGCTCCACCGATCCAATGGTGTCCATGGTGTCAATAGTAGTCATGGATTGAATACGGATGGGGTTGTCTCCACCCATAGGCACACCTCCGATCGTTACAACGCGTGTCTTTCTCCGTGAATAGCGGGTGAGGCTATCGCAATAATTTCTTGCCTGTGTTATCTGATCCTTCACATTCAAATATGTTACATCAAATTTAACCTGAAAAAGAACAAATTGTTCGAAATAGCCCGAAATCAGAAGCTAAAAGCAACCAATAGTTTTTTAAAAGCGAGTGGCCTATAGATCACCTAGCTGAGGCCGGATTAATACTTCCTCTACAACACTTCGTCCCGACAGTGCATAGGCAGCAAATACGGTATCTGCCACATCTTCTGGTTTAATAAAGCGATCCGCTGGCAAGTCCACGCCATCCCAACTGGCGGTTAACGTTGCCCCCGGCAGAACGGCCGTAACCCTTATGTTGTGTGCCTTCAATTCTTCTCTTAGCACTTTGGAAAAGCCAAGCAGCGCAAATTTGGAGATGGCATAAGATCCACCGTTTGGGTAGGCTGTTATACTCGCAATCGAACACATGTTGAAGATATGACCGAGCTTCCTATCCTGCATGGATTTGACAAGACCTCGTGTGGTATAATAAGCACTGTAAACATTGCTATCAATCATACTTTGCAGTGCCCCTTCAGGCTCTTCTGTTACTTTTCCCGGAATAAAATACCCGGCATTATTGACCAACACATCAACCGGTCGACCAAGACTATTCACGAAATCAGTAAATGCATAGACTTGCTTTTTATCTGCCATATCAGCCGAATGGACATGGGCTTGAATGCTGTACTTCGTTTCAAGGTCTGCCTTCAGGCGGTTTAAATCTTCAAGCTTTCTGGCACAGGTTACCACATCAAAACCTCCTTGAGCAAATTTTTCTAAAATAGCCCTGCCAATGCCCTTGCTCCCCCCGGTAACTACGATCAACTTCCTCATGAGAATTTATTTTATCTTTGGGCAAGATAGTATTTAAAGGATTTTGCATGAAGGAATTTGGTAAGTACGTGATGTTTTTAGGCTCTCTTTTCGTGAGGAGAGAGTCCTTTGGAACGTATTACAGACTGACACTGGAAGAATGTATGCAAGTGGGAATCAAGTCAGTCTCCCTTGTTGCCTTTGTTGCTTTCTTTATGGGCGCAGTGACCACCGTCCAGACGGCTTACAACCTGGTAAGCCCCTTCGTACCCAGGTTCATCATCTCCCAGGTGGTGCGGGAAATGACCGTCCTGGAATTAGCACCCACCATTATTGGAGTTATTTATGCAGGAAAAGTAGGGTCGAGCATTGCCGGAGGACTTGGCACAATGAGGATAACCGAGCAGATTGATGCTCTGGAAGTAATGGGTATCAATTCATCCTCCTACCTCGTGCTGCCCAAAATTCTTGCTTCTTTATTAATGTATCCGTTACTCGTCATTGTTGCTGGTATATCCTCGCTGGTTGGCGGCTATCTCGTAGGGACTCTTACCGGAGTGATAACACCTACCGATTACGTCTACGGGATCAGGATCAATTTCAATGAGTACACAATTACCTTTGCCTTGATCAAATCTTATTTCTTCGCCTTCCTTATATCATCTATTTCATCGTTCAAAGGATATTATACCCAGGGCGGAGCACTTGAAGTGGGTATAGCCAGCACAGCAGCTGTTACATCCAGTGTAATTGCCGTTTTATTATCTAATTATTTCCTTGCTCAATTGCTTCTCTAATCATGATCAAAATAAAAAATATATCGAAGTCTTTTAAGGAAAAGACTGTACTCAACGGTATAAGCGGGGAGTTTGACAAGGGCAAGACGAATTTGATCATTGGATCGAGTGGTACCGGGAAAAGTGTTTTGCTAAAATGCATTGTTGGACTGCTACAACCAGACCAGGGAAATGTTTTCTACGATCTCAGGAATTTCACCGAAGCCGACAAAGAGATGAAGACGGAGATTCGAAGGGAGATCGGTATGCTATTTCAGGGAGGTGCATTGTTTGATTCAAAGAATGTGGAACAAAACGTAATGTTTCCTCTGGATATCCTCACCAAAATGGCCGATGCAGAAAAAATTGAAAGAGTAAACTTTTGCCTGAAGCGTGTTGGTCTGGAGAATGTCAATAAGAAAATGCCCTCAGAGATAAGCGGAGGAATGAAGAAGCGCGTTGGCATAGCCCGGGCAATCGTAAACAATCCTAATTATCTTTTTTGTGATGAACCCAATTCAGGACTAGACCCACAGACGGCTATTGTCATCGATGAACTCATTCAGGAGATCACCAAGGAATTTGATATAACAACCGTAGTGGTTACGCACGACATGAACTCGGTGATGGGTATTGGAGAAAAAGTAATGTTTCTTTATAAAGGAGATAAACTGTGGGAAGGATCCAAAGAAGATATTGTAAATTCTAATGTAAAAGAATTGGATGACTTCGTATTTACCAATAAGTTGATGCGCGGCCTTAAAGGGAAATAATTTTTTGAATCAGGCGATATCGAACCGGATCGTAAATTTTGTTCCTTTATCAACTTCGGATTGAACGTCAATAGAACCCCCGATCTGCTCCACCCCTTGCCTAACCACCGCCAGACCCAATCCCGATCCTGATTTCTTGGTTGTAAAGTTTGGAACAAAAATCTTGTCAATCATCTCCTGCGGAATCCCCTGTCCATCATCAGAGATAACAACAACTGCCTTACCGTCTTGCTCATGCAACACCACCTGAACAGACACTACCTCATTTTCGGCTCCAGACTGTAGCGCATTAAGAATAACGTTAGAGAAGATTCTCATTAAAAGTTGCTCATCACCAAGTATCTTCAGCGCCTGAGGTGATGGCCTCCATTCAACCTTACCTGTTTTGTAGTCAGCATAAAGCTCCACAACGCGCCTAAGCAAGCTATTCAATTCGATTTCTGTCATCTCCGGTGCCGGCATTCGCGCAAAAGAACTGAATGATGCTGCTATGTCGTTTAATATCTCCAACTGCGTAAGTAATGATTTAATGGACTTTCCGGTTCGATCTGGCGTTAGTTCATCTCTTCGCAATTGCAACTCCATCTGCTGAAGTGTGAGCTTCATTGGTGTGAGTGGGTTTTTAATTTCATGTGCAACCTGTTTAGCTATCTCCCGCCATGCACTTTCTTTCTGGCTCCTCGCCAGTTCTCTTCGGCTCTGTTCCAGGTTCTCCACCATTCGGTTGTACTCATTCGCCAGCATTCCCATCTCGTCATTTGACTTCCATGTAATTAATTCATTCTT